>OJSN01000041.1_pt1 | contig 126236 bp, 119 predicted proteins | sample 1599421 | NCBI WGS metagenome assembly OJSN01 (sample SAMN04168659, study PRJEB22393) | human gut metagenome | biome: human gut microbiome; feature: stool | host: Homo sapiens | collected 2014-05-12
CCAACGCCGAGAAGCTGGAGCGTCTGCACGCTCTGCTGCAGGCCTGCGGCATCAATGACCACTTCGCCAAGGACGTTCCCACTCCCAAGGAGCTGAGCGCCATCCTCGAGGGTGTGCGCGGCACCCCCTATGAGCAGATCATCAACACCGGTATGCTCCGCTGCATGTCCAAGGCTCTCTACGAAGAGAAGCCCAAGGGCCACTACGGTCTGGTGCTGAAGGACTACGCCCACTTCACCAGCCCCATCCGCCGTTACCCCGATCTGGCCATCCATCGCATCATGACCGATCTGCTCAAGGGTACCGAGAAGGAGACCATGATCCTCCGCTACACCGATTTCGCAGAGCGCGCCTCCAAGCAGTCCAGCGAGCGCGAGGTCATCGCCATGCAGATCGAGCGGAAGGCCGAGGACTGCTATAAGGCCGAGTATGCCCGCCGCCATCTGGGCGAGTGCTACGAGGGTACCATCTCCGGCGTGACCCAGCGCGGCCTCTTTATCGAGCTGGACAACGGCGTGGAGGGCTTCGTGCCTGCTTCCAGCCTGACTCCCTCCGGCACCAGCCTGACCGAGGGCGTCCGCCTGACCGACCCCGCTTCCGGCAAGACCTGGAGCCTCGGCGACAAGATGATGATCACCGTCGTCCGCGCCGACGTCAATCTGGGCAAGATCGACTTTGAAGTGGCTCCCGCCGCCAAAGCCTGAGGAGGGGAGAGCATGAGCATCCGTCATGCACTGCCCACTGATGTGGACACACTGGCCGAAATCGAAGCTGCGTCCTACCCGTCCGCTGAGGGGGCATCTCGGCAGAGCATCGCCGGGCGTGTGGCCGTCTACCCGGACTGTTTCTGGCTGCTGGATGAGGGCGGCGAGGTGAAAGCTTTCGTCAATGGCTTCGTCACCGATATGCCCGACCTCACCGATGAGATGTACGATGACCCCCATCTTCACACGCCGAAGGGTGGGTGGCAGATGATATTCAGCGTCGTCACTGCTCCGACCCATCGGCACAAAGGCTGTGCTTCCCGTGTTCTGCGTCAGGTCTGTGCCGACGCGAAAGCCGCCGGGCGCAAGGGCATCGTGCTCACCTGCAAGGAACGGCTCATCGGCTTTTATGCGCAGTTCGGCTTCGTGGATGAGGGCGTTTCCGTCTCCACCCACGGCGATGTCGTCTGGCATCAGATGCGGCTGACATTCTGAGTCATCATAAAACTTTTTATCCGTCTCCGGTACGCCGGGGGCGGATTTTTTATGCAAACCTGTCCATTTGCCAAAAATTGCGGCAGTTGGGAGGTTTTGTTTGTTGTAGGGCGGGAAGCGGCGGGGTATACTGATGCCAGAACCAAACAAGCCGGGGCCGAACGTGCTGCCGGTACAGAACAAAATGGAGGTCACGTCTATGTATTATTCCAGTGGCAATTACGAAGCCTTTGCGAGGCCCCGCAAGCCCGAAGGCGTGGATCGCAAATCGGCTTATATCATCGGCAGCGGTCTGGCGGCCCTGACGGCAGCCTGCTATCTGGTGCGGGATGGCCAGATGAAGGGGGAGAGGGTACACGTTTTTGAAAAAGACCCCCTGCCCGGCGGTGCCTGCGACGGCTACAAGTACGACGTGGGCTATGTGATGCGGGGCGGTCGTGAGATGGACAACCACTTCGAGGTCATGTGGGATCTGTTCCACTCCATCCCCTCCATTGAGACGGAGGGCGTCAGCGTGCTGGACGAGTACTACTGGCTCAACAAGGCCGACCCCAACTATTCCCTGTGCCGGGCCACGGTGAACCGTGGCGAAGATGCCCATACCGACGGCAAGTTCGATATCTCCGACAAGGGTGCCATGGAGATCATGAAGCTGTTCTTCACCCCCAACGAGGAGCTGCAGGACAAGCGCATCAGCGACTTCTTCGACGACGAGGTGTTCGGCAGCAACTTCTGGCTGTACTGGCGCACCATGTTCGCCTTCGAGAACTGGCACAGTGCTCTGGAGATGAAGCTCTATATCCAGCGCTATATCCATCACATCGGCGGCCTGCCCGACTTCACCGCCCTGCGCTTTACCAAATACAACCAGTATGAGTCCATGATCCTGCCCATGGTGAAGTATCTGGAGGGCTTCGGCGTCCAGTTCCACTTCGGCGTGCAGGTGACCAACGTGGAGTTTGACTGCACCGCCCATCGGAAGGTGGCCAAGCGCATCGACGTCATCCGGGACGGCAAGAACGAGGCCATCGACCTGACGGAGAACGATCTGGTGTTCATCACCAACGGCGGCTGCGTGGAGAACTCCTCCATGGGCAGTCAGGATAAGCCCGCCGCCTACAACACCGAGCTGAAGCCCGGCGGCGGCTGGGATATGTGGCGCAAGATCGCCGCACAGGACCCTGCCTTTGGCCATCCCGACAAGTTCTGCCATGACCCCGAGCAGACCAACTGGATGAGCGCCACCGTGGAGACTTTGGACCAGAAGATCATCCCCTATATCAAGAACATCTGCAAGCGCGACCCCTTCACCGGCCATGTGGTCACCGGCGGCATCGTCACCGTCAAGGACTCCAGCTGGCTCATGAGCTGGACCATCAACCGCCAGCCCCAGTTCCGCGACCAGCCCAAGGACCACTGCCTGGTGTGGTTGTACTCCCTGTTCACCGACAAGCCCGGCGACTATGTGAAAAAGCCCATGCGGGCGTGCACCGGCAAGGAGATCTGCATGGAGTGGCTGTACCACATCGGCGTGCCCGAGGATCAGATCGAGGATCTGGCGTCCAACAGCGCCAACACCGTACCCGTGATGATGCCCTATATCGATGCGTTCTTCATGCCCCGCGCCTACGGCGACCGGCCCAATGTGGTGCCCGACGGCAGCGTGAACTTCGCCTTCCTCGGTCAGTTTGCCGAGACGCCCCGCGACACCATCTTCACCACCGAGTATTCCATGCGCACCGGCATGGAGGCCGTCTACACCCTGCTGAACGTGGACCGCGGCGTGCCCGAGGTCTGGGGCAGCGTCTATGACGTCCGCGACCTGCTGAACGCCACCGTGAAGCTGCGGGACGGCAAGAAGGCCACCGACATGGAGCTGGGCCTGATGGAAAAGCTGGCCGTCAAGAAAGCCCTCAGTAAGATCGAAAACACCGATATCGAAAAGCTCCTGAAGGAATACCACGTCATCTGACAGCCCCCAGCTCACCCTCCAAAAAAGAAAGACCGGCTCTCGCCGGTCTTTCTTCTTTATTCTCATGCGTCGGCGGGGTAGGACCGCCGCGGGAGAAACTCAGTCCTCGCGCTTTTTAGCGGTCCACGCCATGCCGGTCACGGACAGCACCGCCGTCACGGCGTACACGCCGATACCCGCGTCAAACGTCTTGGGAGAACCCTTGGTGGTATCGGTAGTAGTGGTGGAGGGAGAATAATAGTAGTAGTTGTTGGACGGCTTCTGCTCCTCCGGTACGGTGTACTCGCCGGACGACACCTTTTTCCCGTTGACCGTCACATCACCCACACCATCGGCAACGGTGATCTTGACATTCGCGTTAATGCCGGTGATCTCGCCGCCCTTGGTTACAGTCACCTTCTTGCCACTGTTGGCCGCGGACGCGATCGCCGCGCTGCCCACCGCGATCATGGTCTTGTTCCCATCGACCACGGTAGCCTGCGGCGCATTGATAGTCTCACCCATCAACGCCGTCACCATGGCATCAGACACGAACGTACCTCCGGTAACAGTCAGTCTGTCCTTATTGTTGGGGCAGAAACGGTTTGCGTTCTCCTGCGCAAACACACCATTGGAGATCGTCACCTTGGCCGTCGCAGTTCTGATGTCGATCACTTCGTTGGTATCCGTATTGAAAGTAAACTCACCGCCGTTGATGTTCACTGTACTTTTACCGTCGGCGTGTATCTCACCGGCAAACTTACCGCCATTGATGGTCAATTTGCCATCACCGGCGCAACTCACATCCGTTTTGAAATCTCCATCATTGATGGTCGCGGTACCGGTCTGCACAGAAACGCCTCGTGCGAACGTACCGTTGTTGATGACCAGCGTACCACTGCTGTAGAAGTTTCCACCATTGATGAACGTGCCACCGGCTACGGTCAAACTGCCCTTACTTTCAATACTGCCGCTGTAATTCCCGCTGTTTATCGTGACCGCTGCATAGGGATGAATCGTCAGACCAATTCTCATATCACCGTTGAGTACAGCCGTACTTTCAGAAATAGTCCGGCTCACGGTAGCCTTTATCTCGCCGCTGTTGGTATTCGGCGCGGACGCATCATTAGTATACTCACTGTAGCAAATAGCAGAGCAGTTCTCACCCTCAATCACGCCCGTATTGCTGCAATTCACAATCTTCAGTTCATGCCCTTTCGAGTTCACCGACACAATACCTGCGGTCATAATATTCTGTCCCGCATTTGTCGAATGGACCGAACCATTATTCACGCAGTTTTTGACGATACCACTGCCGCTGTCACTGACATTGAACACAACACCTCCGACAAATGGGCCACTGATCTTCCCATTGTTCGTACAGCCGTTAATGGTAAAATTCGCCCCCTGGGCATATACCACAATACCGGCAGCCCCGTTTACTGTATTGCATTTAATCTCGCCATCGTTCGTACAGTCATCAATGACCACATTGGCGCCATCAATTTTAACGGTAATACCCGCTGCCTTGCTGGTACCTGTTACATTCGCTTTATTGATGCAGTTGATAACTTTGCTTGCACCGTCCAATCGTGCGACCACACCCGCAACATCAGACCCGTTGATAGTGCCGGCCACCGTCAGGTTCTTGATAGTCGCGTCCTTAACCGCGCCGAAGAAACCAGCATAGCCGCCGAAAGCGGAATCGAGATCACTTTTGATGCCATTGATAGTCACCGTCTGGCCGTTGCCGTCAAAGGTACCGGCAAACTTATTAGTTTCGCTGCCCTTCTGTCCGATGGGCGTCCAGTCCGTCACAGTGATGCTCGCGCCCAGTTTGAAATACTTGCCGCTGTACAGTTCACCGTTGTTCACGTTCGTGGCCAGCTTATTCAGCCCCGCCTCGGTCGTGATCACATACGGGTCAGCCTCCGTACCGGAGCCTGTCCAGTCTTCCTCCGCCCACGCCATCGTGGTGACGCCCAGCGCCATCATCAGCGCCAGAATGGTTGCCAACAATTTCTTCATGTCTCAAACCCCATTTGTTTTAGATTTCCGCAGACACACTCGTTTTAATGGAGGTTAAAACGCAAATGCAGAGGTACCTCTGCGGATAGTCAGATTATAGCACAGTCACACCGTTTGTCCAGCCTTTTTGTGGAAAATTTCCGTTTTTTTGCCATTTCCGGTAATGGAAATCGTGCAAAACACCCCCCTGACGCCCAAAAGAGACAGCAGTGCCGTCTCTTTTTGTGTTCAGTTATACTCCCGCACCACGGCGGTGACCTTGCCCAGCAGCGTGGCCTCGCGGCCGTCGATGGGCCGGTAGTTCTCGTTCTCCGGCAGCAGCCACACCTCGCCGTTCCGGCGGCTCAGCCGCTTCACCGTGGCCTCGTCCCCCAGCAGCGCCACCACGATCTCGCCGTTGTGTGCCGTGGGCTGGCGGTGCACCACCACCAGGTCGTCCGGCAGGATGCCCGCGTTCAGCATGGACTCGCCCCGCACCCGCAGGGCAAAGTACTCCCCCTCGCGTCCGCCGGTGTCGAAGGTCAGATAGTCCTCAATGCACTCCTCCGCCAATATGGGGCTGCCCGCGGCCACGCTGCCCACCACGGGGATGCGGTCCGCCGCCGGTGCCGCCTCCTCCTGCACGGGCGCGCCGTCAGGCATTTCCCCCTGCATGGACTGCGCCAGCGTCAGGGCCCGGCCCTTGCCGGCCCCCTTGGTCAGCACGCCCAGCTCCTCCATATGCTTCAGGTGGAAATGCACCGTGGACGGCGATTTCAGTCCCACCGCCTCGCCGATCTCCCGCACCGAGGGGGGATACCCCTGCTCCCGCAGTGCCTGGGCGATGTAGTCGTAGATCTTCTGCTGCATTCTGGTCATCTTCGCCATAGCCATGCCCCTTTCACGCGCCCCGTGTCGGCGCAGGTCCGTTTTTTGTATGTGCGCCGCGTCCGCTGTTCTTCCGGCTCTATTATATCACACCCTTTCGCGCATTGCAACATTTGTTCTATTTCTTTTTGCAGTTTTTTCTGAGGCTGCAGCAAAGACGACCGTGAAGTAACACAAAAAGTAATGAAAGAAATCCCCTTTCAACGGGCATTTCACTCTTGACAAGGACCGGCGGTATATAGTATAATGATTTTCGCTGACACGGTGACATAGCCAAGTGGTAAGGCAAGGGTCTGCAAAACCCTCATTCCCCGGTTCAAATCCGGGTGTCACCTCCAACCAAAACTCCCGAAACACCTGTGTTTCGGGAGTTTTTTCATGCCCGAAAGCCGGCTTTAGCCTTGTTTTTAGCCTTATGCGGAGCGCACTGCCCGTTGAAACCGTTGAAAAGGAGGGGGCGGAAACCCGTCCCCCTCGTGCGGTATTGGTTCTATTCTATGCAGACAATTCGTCCGTCCGTGTCGTTTAGCCCAGCTTTGCCCACGTCAGGGGGCCGACGATACCGTCCACACCCAGACCGTTGGCCTTCTGGAACGCCAGCACGGCAGCCTTTGTCTTGCTTCCGAAGATGCCGTCCACGCTGCCGCAGTCAAATCTTCACGCTTCAGAATTGGCGCGACAGTCTTGACACCGTCGCGCTTACGCTGCCGTATGCGGACACCGGCAAGCACGCCTATACGCCGGACTGGTCGAAGCTTCCCAGCGGGCAGACTTGAAACTACAGTAGCTCGCCCAATGTCAGTGAAGGCTCGAACGCAAAGCTTACTACATTCTGCTGGCAGAAAGACGCTGGTGGACGTGGAACTGCCGCCCTACGCGGTAACGGCGCTGATAAGCTACACCGGCACCGCGGCGCTGCTGCGCCGCCGCAAGCGTGAGGCCTGACGCGGCACCGCAGAAAACAGGAAACACCACCCAATGGGTGGTGTTTCCTGTTTTCTGCGGAACAAGCAGGCACCCCCGGTAGTCCGGGGGTGCTTTTTATTGCTTTCGCGCGGTGATATAGTCGTCGCCGGGGCGCCAATAGGGACAGGATTGGGTATCGGCGGCCAGGAAGCGGGCCAGCTCGTCCTCGTCCAGATCCATGTCACAGATATAATCGTCATAGTCCTCGTCATAGACGTACCACACGCAGGTCTCACACTTATCCATCATACGTCCTCCACCAGCCGATGGCTGTCGAATTTACAGAAGCGGTAGTAGATGAGCGTGGCCACGCTGCACACGAACCAGCCGGCGGGGTAGCTCATGGCGATGGGGATGATCTCGTTGGAGACATAGTTGGCCACGATGTAGAGGTATATCTGGCGGAAGACCACGAAGGAGCCCAGCATGATCCACATGGGCACCTGGCTGTTGCCCGCGCCGCGGAGGGCGGCGGAGTAGATCTGGTTGATGCAGAAGAAGAAATAGAAGGGTGACAGCAGCCGCAGCAGCAGCGCGCCATAGGACACCACCTCGGCCTTGCTGTTGAAGAACGCCGTCAGGTCCGGGGCCAACAGCAGTACCGGCACCAACAGCACCGCCGTGACGGCGAAGGACAGGTACAGCGCCGTGCGGACGCCCTTCTTGGCCCGGGCCGTATCGCCCACGCCCAGGTTCTGGCCCACGAAGGTGGTGCCGGCCATGGCGATGGACTGGACCGGCAGGATCACCAGCTGGTCCACCTTGGTATAGGCCGTCCAGCCGGACATACAATCCGGGCCGAAATAGTTGATATAGCCCTGGACGAACACGTTGGAGAAGGCGGTGATGGCCATTTGCAGGGCGGCGGGTATACCCACGGACACGATCTGACGGAGGACGGACCAGGTCATACGCAGGGCGCGGAGCTCCACGCGGATACAGCCGGCGGTGCGCATGAGCACCCAGATGGTCAGCGCGGCGGACACCGCCTGAGCGATGATGGTGGCGTAGGCCACGCCCTCCACGCCCATGCCGAATTTCAGCACGAAGAGCAGGTCCAATCCCGTGTTCAGCACGGCGGACACCAGCAGGAAATAGAAGGGGCGGCGGGAATCGCCCACGGCGCGGAGGATGCCGGAGCCCATGTTGTAGAGCAGCAGTCCCATGACGCCGGCGAAGTAGATGGTCAGGTAGGTGGTCTGCTCCGGTGCCACCTCGGCGGGGGTCTTCATCAGGCGGAGCATCAGGGGCGTCATGGCGATGCCGGCGGCGGTGAAGACCGCGCCCATCAGCAGCGTCAGCACCAGGGAAGTGTGGACCGCCTGGCGGACCTTATCCTCGCGGCCGGCGCCGTAATACTGGCTGATGACCACGCCGGCACCGCTGGACAATCCCAGGAAAAAGCCGATAAGCGTGTTGATAATAGGGGTGACGGTGCCCACGGCGGAAAAGGCCTCGTTGCTGACGTAGTTGCCCACCACCCAGGTATCCACCATGTTGTAGAGCTGCTGAAAAAGATTGCCCACCATCAGCGGCAGGGCAAAGTTGATCAGATGCTTTGTGATGCCGCCCTTGGTCATGTCCACGTCATAACGGGCGGCGCGGTGGTGGGTGTGGAAATGCAGATGCAGATGGCTGGAATGGCGCATGGAGGCTCTCCTTGTAACATACTTCTTTACAGGAATTTTACCATAATACCAGCCGGGGCGCAACAGGGAGAATGCCGGTTTTTCGGCGCGGACAGTGCCGCAGAATGGGCGGGAATGGACGGAGGAAGTGCGTTATTCCGGGAATTCCGTCCGGTCCGCCGGACGCATGATGGACACCTCGTAGGCAGTGCGGTCGGTGGTGACGCCGTTCTCCGTTTTGGAGTAGACACGGCTCTGGACCCGCCCCTCGGCGGTGAGCCGGGCGCCGGTGTGCAGCAGGGACACCTGCTGAGCCACGGCGCCCCAGGCGATGCAGGGCAGGTAGTCGGCGCGGCCGTAGCGGCGGTTCACCGCCAGAATCATGTCGCATATCTCGCGGCCAAGGGGCGTACGGCGGAGGGCGGGCTGCTTGCACAGCACGCCGCTGAGGAAAATGCGGTTCAGCGGTTCGCCGGCGTCATGGGTCAGCGTTTGGGCGAAGGTGGAGATGACCAAACGGCTGCCCTGGCCGCTTTTGTTGTTGAAGGAACGCAGCTGGCCGGTGATATGTACGCCGTCGCCGGGGGACACCGGCGTCAGCAGCAGAAGCGGCCGGGGGACGATGACGGGCAGCTTGTCCGCCTGACCGGACAGGCGCAGGACGGACAGGGTAAAGCGGTAGAACGCACAGCCGTGGTTCACATGGGACAGCAACGGCGCGTCCTCGGCCACGCCCCGCAGCTCCACGCGGTTGTAATTCAGCTCCATAGTACACCTCGTTTGTTGAGATGTCACAGCCTATGTGGGGCGGGGCTGGAATATGCCCCCTTTTCAAAGCGTTCAAAGTATGGCATAATACAGCAAAAGGAGTGATGACCATGCGTTATAAGGGAAAGGTATACCGACCGCCCAGCGAGGCGTACAGCCTGATCGTGCAGGTGACCTACGGGTGCAGCCACAACAGGTGCGCCTTCTGTGATATGTACGACGACAAGCACTTTGCCATGCGGCCCATGGATGAGATACGGGAGGACTTTGAGCTGGCGCGGCGGGTATACCGCCGGGTGGAACGGGTCTTTCTGGCGGATGGGGACGCACTGATGCGGAGGACCGGCGACCTGGTGGAGATACTGGGGCTGGTCTATGGGCTGTTTCCGGAGTGCCAGCGGGTAACATGCTACGCCTCCCCCACCAGCCTGCAGATCAAATCCGAGGACGAGCTGCGCCTGCTGCGGAGCAAGGGCCTGCAGATGGTGTATATGGGGCTGGAGTCCGGGTGCGACGCGGTGCTGGAGAAGATGCAGAAGGGCCACACAGCGGCGGAGATCGTGGCGGCGGGGCAGAAGGCCCGGCGGTGCGGGCTGGCGCTGTCGGTGACGGCCATCTCCGGGCTGGGGAGCGTGGCACACTGGCGGGAGCACGCCGCGGACACGGCCAGAGCCGTCAGCGAAATGAAGCCGGACTATCTGGGTCTGCTGACGCTGATGGTGGAGCCGGGAACGCCGCTGGAGGCCTGGGTGCGGGAGGGCAGCTTTACGCTGCTCAGCCCCCTGGAGGTACTGAAGGAAACAGAGCTGTTTTTACAGCACGTGGACAGCGAAGGAACCGTGTTCCGCGCCAACCATGCCAGCAACTATCTGACGCTGAAGGGCACACTGAACGGCGACCGGAAGGCGCTGCTGGCGCAGATCGCCGCGGCGCTGGACGGTCGCCGGGACCTGAAGCCTGAGTTTTTGCGGGCGCTGTAGCGCACACGCGCATTCAAAAGGGCTTCCCACAGGGAAGCCCTTTTGCTGTCCAGTCAGCTCCGTGCTCTGCGGAAAAGGGCGGACTTGACAGGGTGGGTGGTTTTGTATATAATAGGTAAGATTTATATCAAAAGGAGGATACAGGGCGATATGGATACCGACAGCGGCGACCATCCCGGGAACTTGCCGGGCTGCCATCTGTTTTTTGCGGCATATCTGCGCCGCCTGACGCGGGGCAGACGTGCTTTTTTGCGCCTTTAGACCAGTGTGGATCACAGAAACAGATGACAGAAAAAGGAGCTATTGATCGTGTCAACGACTACATATATCATTATTATGGCGGTATGCCTGCTGCTGTCCGCCTATTTCTCGGCCACGGAGACGGCGTTCTCCTCAGCCAATGTCACGCGGCTGAAAATGCTGGCGGAAAAAGGCAACAGCCGTGCCGCGCTGGCGTGCCGGCTGCTGGAGCGCTATGACAAGCTGCTGTCCACCATTCTCATCGGCAACAACATCGTGAACATTGCCATGGCATCCCTGGCCACGGCACTGTTCGTCAAAAGCTTCGGCGATGCCGGCGCTACGCTGTCCACCATCGTGGTAACGGTGGTGGTGCTGATCTTCGGCGAGATCTCCCCCAAGAGCATCGCCAAGGACTGCGCCGAGAACTGGGCCATGACAGCCGCACCGTTTCTGCGGTGCCTGATCTGGCTGCTGATGCCGCTGAACGCGCTGTTTTCCCTGTGGAAAAAGCTGCTGGCCAGGATGTTCCATCTGGATGGGGACAACAAAATGTCCCCGGAGGAGCTGCTGATGCTGGTGAACGAGGTGCAGCAGGAGGGCAGCATCGACAAGGACGAGGGCGACCTGCTGAAGAACGCCATCGGCTTTTCCGAGCAGGAGGCGCAGGACATCCTCATCCATCGGGTGGACCTGGCGGCACTGCCGGTGGACGCCACCAAGGAAGAGGTGGCGGACCTGTTCACCCAGACGAAGTATTCCCGGCTGCTGATCTATCGGGAGGACATCGACCATATTATCGGCACCATACACCAGAAGGACTTTTATGTGGGCTGCGGCGTGACGGACAAGCCGCTGGAAGAGATACTCTCCCCGGTCATGTTCGTGCTGGAAAACGAGCCCATCAGTCTGCTGCTGAAAAAATTGCAGCTGGCCAAGACCCAGGTGGCCGTGGTGGTGGACGAGTACGGCGGCACCTGCGGCATCGTGACCATGGAGGACATTCTGGAGGAGCTGGTGGGCGAGATCTGGGACGAGCACGATGAGGAGGAGGTCTTTATCCGCAAGGTGGACAAGGACACCTATCTGGTGGACGCGGCCATGGACTTTGACGATTTTGCCGAGTTCTTCCATCTGAACGAGGAGACGGAGATGACGTCCGTCAGCGGCTGGGTGATGGAGCAGTGCGACCGGGTGCCGGAAGTAGGCGACCGGTTCAGCTGCCAGGATCTGGACGTGCTGGTGACGCGGGTGGACAACCACCGCACTTGCGAGATCAAGGTGGTCCGGCGGGAAGCGTCCGGCGGCGAGATCACCGACGAGACATAAGCAGAAGCACCCGGAGGCATAAGCCTCCGGGTGCTTATTTTTTCCTGTGAGGAACCTCCCCTAAGGTGAGTCCAATACTACCATACCACCATCCGCCCGCCAATGCAAGAAGAACTTTCGCTTCTGCAACAATTTCTCCCTAATTCTATATATTATATGATAATTCCGATGAAATATCTGCGTTTTGCACCGTTGACAGCGGAGGTATGGGGGTGTACCATCGGAGCATATTTTTTACAGGGGAGATCGTGGGATGAAGTATATTTTTGTGACCGGCGGCGTGGTGTCCGGGCTGGGAAAGGGCATCTGCGCGGCATCGCTGGGGCGGCTGCTGAAGCAGTGCGGTCTGCGGGTGCGAAACCAGAAGTTCGATCCGTACCTGAATGTAGACCCGGGGACCATGAGTCCCTACCAGCATGGTGAGGTGTTCGTCACCGACGATGGGGCGGAGACGGATCTGGACCTGGGGCACTATGAGCGCTTCGTGGATGAGGCGCTGACCGGCGACAGCTCCGTTTCCTCCGGAAAGATCTTCTGGTCGGTGCTGAACCGGGAACGGCAGGGCGGCTATCTGGGCGGCACGGTGCAGATCATCCCCCATGTGACCGACGAGATCAAGCGGCGGTTGTACGCCATGGATGACGGACAGACGGACGTGGTCATCGCGGAGATCGGCGGCACGGTGGGTGACATCGAGAGCCAGCCGTATCTGGAGGCCATCCGTCAGGTGGCGGCGGAGCAGGGACGGGAAAACGTGCTGTATATCCACGTGCCGCTGGTGGTCTCCATCCCCGGCAGCGGCGAGCTGAAGAGCAAGCCCACACAGCACTCCGTGAAGGAGCTGCTGAGCGTGGGAATCCAGCCGGATATCCTGGTGTGCCGCACCGACAGCCCGCTGCCGGAGGACATGCGGAAGAAGATCGCACTGTTCTGCAATGTCAGTGAGGACTGCGTCATCCCCAACCTGACGGCGTCCACCCTGTATGAGGTGCCCCTGCTGCTGGAGCGGGAGGGGCTGTGCCGGGTGGTGTGCCGCAAGCTGGGACTGGGCGCCGGCGAGCCGGATATGCGGCACTGGCAAGATCTGGTGACGCAGATACACGCGGCGGAGCAGCATCATGTGACCATCGCGCTGGTGGGCAAATACACGGAGCTGCACGACGCCTATCTCAGCGTGGCGGAGTCCCTGTTCCACGCGGGCACCGCCTGCGGCGCACAGGTGGACATCCGGTGGGTGGACTCACAGCACCTGACGGCGGAAAACCTCACGGAAACGCTCTGCGGGTGCAGCGGCATATTGGTGCCCGGCGGCTTCGGTGACCGGGGCATTGAGGGGATGATCCTGGCGGCGCAGTACGCGCGGGAGAAGGGTATCCCCTATCTGGGCATCTGCCTGGGGATGCAGATTGCGGTCATCGAATTTGCGCGGCACGCAGCCGGGTGGGCGGATGCCCACAGTGCAGAGTTCAGCGCCGTGACGGCACATCCGGTCATCGACCTGATGCCGGACCAGGTGGGCGTGACCGCCAAGGGCGGCACCATGCGGCTTGGCAAGTATCCCTGCGTGCTGGCGGAGGGAACAAAGGCCCGGGAGGCCTACGGCCAGCGGGAGATATGGGAACGCCACCGTCACCGGTATGAGTGCAGCAACGTGTTCCGGCCGGAGCTGGAGGCCGTGGGCCTGCGGGTGGCGGGTACGTCGCCGGATGGCCGTCTGGTGGAGATGGTGGAGATACCGGACCATCCGTGGTTCGTGGGCTGCCAGTTCCACCCGGAGTTCAAGAGCCGGCCGGACCGGCCCCATCCCCTGTTCCGCGGCTTTGTGGCCGCAGCGCTGGCACAGCAATAAGGAGGCACAAAAAGGCCCGCCCCTGCGGGGCGGGCCTTTGCGCTCAGCGCATCAGGGCTGCATGGCCGCGGCGGTAGCCGGGTCGAGATAATACGCCCCGTCGCCGCCCCGGTAGTAGATATTCTGGATAAACCCGTGGAGGTCATACTCCACCTTGGTGTTGGGCTCCGCCGCTATGGTGTACATCTCCTCCGGGAAGATGTCCTCCCGGCTGTTGATCTCCTCCTCGGTCAGGTCGCCGCCGCTTTCCACAGTGCGGTTCAGGTGGGCGTCGTAGTACACCACGGAGTAGTCCTGCATCCACATGGGGATATAGACCACCTTCGTGCCGGTCTGCCCGTCCTCCTGCGTCTGGGAAATGCCCTCCACCGGCGGCACGTCGCCTTCATCGGCGGGCAGCGTCTGTGCGCCGCAGGCGCTCAGCGTCAGCAGCGCCAGCAGGCACGCGATAACGGTGATTTTTTTCATGGTCTTAGCTCCTTTCGCTCTCATACATGCTCTCTGCCGTGGACACCAGCTCCTGCCGGGACTGACCGCCGATCAGCAGGAACAGGCAGTTGGCTCGCTCGTCCACCCATACCAGCGCCGCAGCGCCCTCCGGGATGGACACCTGATGGAAATGCACGGGGTCGCTTCCCCGATAGAACCACAGGCCGCAGCCGTGCTGCACCTGCGGAGAAGTGCCCTCCGCGGGCAATATGCGGTACAGCTGCGCGGACAGGCCATGTACGGTCACATTCTCCGTCTCGTAGTCCTCCGGCTCGCCCGCCCCGCCCGTGGGACGCTGCCCCGTCTCCGTGGAGAAAAGGCCGCCGGTGCTGTTGCTTCGCAGCTCCACGCTGATAGGCTCGTCGCCGGTCATGGGCACGGCCTCAAACAGCAGATCGCCGTGTGAGGACGTCCAGCGCATGACCCGGATGCCGTTCTCCCTGCCGGTAAAGTCGCCCGACAGGACATAGCCCAGCGGGGCGGTGGGGGTGTAGTCCTGCACCGTGCCCCCGGCGTCCGCCGGGGTGATGCGGTAGGCTGTCACCAGCTCCGTTATCTGCACGAACCAGCGGCTCACCGCCGCCCGCGCCACTGGACTGGCCGCCAGTATTACCCCGCAGGACAGGCACACCGTCACCAGCGCGGCCGCTGTTCTCTGCCACATTCTCCGGCGGCTCTGCCGCCGCGCGCCCTGTTGTACCACCGGCTCCATCCGCCGGGTGAACTCCGGCGAAGGCGGGGCGCCGGTCTCCGGCAGCTCAGATGCCAGCAGTGCCGCCATCCGCTGCGCGCCCTGCCGCAGCGCACGTTCGTATGTGATATCTGTCATACAGTCAATCCTTCCTTTTCCAGCTCCTGCCGCAGCGCGGCCTTAGCCCGCTGCAGAAGCTTCTGGGCCGCGGCAAAGGACAGCTCCAGCAGGGACGCCGTCTCACGGGTGCTGTAGCCGCAGCCGTAGCGCAGCAGCAGCGCCTCGCGGCAGCGGGGCGGCAAGCGCCCCATAGCGTCGGCCACCGGGTCGCCGCAAGGCGGTGGCGTGACCAGAACGGTGTTCTCGTCAAAGGGCACGCCGTCACGGCGGGCCTGCTGCCGCAGGATGTCGATGCATTTGCGCTCCACGGTCACCACCAGATAGGCCTCCAGCTGCGTCTCCGGCAGCTTCGCCAGCCGGGAAAAGCGCTCCGCCAGTGCCAGGAACGATTTCTGCACCGCGTCCTCGGCGTCCGCCTGAGCGGACAGCCTCCGCCGCGCCAACGCCAGCATCCGCCCGCAGCAGGCGCGGTATACGTCCTCAAAGAGCCGCCGCTCCTCCGCGCTCTCCAGCGCCGTCATGCACACCGTCAAACGCCCACCTCCCCGCAGCTTGTTGCATTCATCATAACACAGGCGGCCGCCCTGTGTCATCACTATATAAACGCCGCAGCGGAGCAAATGCGGACAGGAAAACCGAAAATTTTTTCAAAAAACGTGTTTCCCTATGGAAAAAGGACGCCGGGGCGTCCTTTTCGGGTAAGACTGTTCATACATATACAGAAGGCGATGCCGGCTACACCATGACGAACATATTATAATGCTTCATCAGGCGGATATCCTCCTTGGATATCTTCAGCTCCTGGACCAGCGCCTTGTCGATGGAAAGCGGTGTTTTGCTGAGAAGGCGCTTGGCGGCGGAAGGCATCAGCGGGCGGCAGGAGATACCATAGGTCAGCACCCACTTCCGGTCGTCATCCATGTAGGGTTGGGGAATGCCGATCTGGTATTTGTCCATGGGCATATCGTCATTCTGGAACAGCATGGCGCTGAACGCCTCGTAGTGGGTCAGGGTGCCGTGGTAGGTGCTCTCACAGACCCGGTAGTGGGCCAGGTCCTTGATGTTCATGTACATGAGCCCCTCGGCCGTGCTGCTCTCCTCCGTGGGGAATATATCGATCACGGTGCACTGGGCGCGGTTGACCCGGCCGTCGAAGAAGTACATATATAATTGGGAGACCTCCCGGAAAAAGGCGGGCACCTCCGCGTTGTACTCCTGGTCAATATCCGGTGTATTGCGGTACAACAGATCATAGATGCTGACCTTCAGGGCGTTGGCGATGTCGTAAAGCGTGGCAATATCCACGGAGATCTGTCCGTTCTCGTACTTGGAGATGGCCGAACGGGTCTTGTAGATGGCCTGAGCCAGCTCGTCCATCGACATACCCCGGCTTTTGCGGGCGTAGCGGATGCGGCTGCCGACTTCTCTTGTGATATTTTCTCTTGCAGTGTCCATAGGCGATTTCCTCAAAATCAATTCAGGCTCATTTTTGCGCTGGTTTTTAACGATTATAGCAAAATACGTCAAATATGTCAACAAACGTTCCGTTCAGGAAACATAATTTGCACAAATTGTTCCGCAGGGGGAACAGGCGACAAATTGCCACCCGGTCCATTTTCCGTTATAATGGCAACTAAGGTAAACCTTACGTACGCAAAACTGTACAAAATCACAATAATACTACGTTGAAATTGGAGAGGTGTACAAAATGAAGGTCAAAGCTGATACGTTGTTTTATGGCGGCAAGATCTACACGATGGAAGCGCCGGGCGTCTGCAAGGAAGCAGTGGTGCTGAAGGACGGCAAATTTGCTTATGTGGGCACAAAGGAAGAGGCGCTGGAGCGCTTTGACTGTGCGAAGTGCATTGATCTGCAGGGCAAGACTGTGCTGCCCGGCATGGGCGACTCCCACCTGCACTTCTTCGCTTTCTGCCAGACTTATACCACGGTGGACCTGGGCGGCGCCACCTCCCGCGCCGAGGCACTGCAGCTGCTGCGTGACCGCGCGGCGGAGACGCCCAAGGGCGAGTGGATCAAGGGCTCCAACTTTGACCAGTCCAAGTGGAAGGACTGCGAGGACCGGCTGCCCACCCGTCTGGACCTGGATGAGGCCAGCACCGATCACCCCATCGTCATCAAGCGCGTGTGCCTGCACACGGCGGTGGCCAACACCATGGCGCTGGAGAAGGCCAACATTACCAACGGCTACGTGTACGGCCCCGGCGGCCTGGTGGAGCTGGATGCCGACGGCAATCCCAACGGCATTTTCCGTGAGCAAGCCTCCAAAATTTATGATAACCTGATCCCCGACCCGTTCCTGGTTCCCGCCACCCGCGAGAAGTGCATGAAGAAGGGTCTGGCGCTGGCCTCCAGCCTGGGCGTGACCATGATGCACACCTACGCCGCGGAGATCTGGCACTATGACGAGGACTTCGCCGACTATGTGGCCCGCAGCGACCGCGGCGAGCTGCCGGTGCGTATGGCCGTGTGCCTGGACTATATGTTCGACCCGGAAAACCTGACACCCGAGCAGCGGAATGATCCCTATCGTGCCGCGCGTATGGGCAGCTTCAAGAGCTTCTCTGATGGCTCTCTGGGCTCCCGTTCCGCCAAGCTGTACACCGACTACGCGGACGATCCCGGCAACACCGGTATTCTGGTCATCAGCCCCGAGGACCTGGCCAAGAGAATGTACAAGGCATACAGCCACGGTTTGCAGCCCGCCACCCACTGCATCGGCGACAAGGCGCTGGAGGTCACTCTGGACGCGGTGGAGTACTGCCTGCAGCAGGGGCTGAAGGACGGCATGACGCCGGAGGAGCAGGCCAAGCGTCTCCCCTTCCGCATCATCCACGCCCAGATGGCCACGCCGGAGCTGATCGAGCGCATGAAGAAGCTGCCTCTCGTACTGGATATCCAGCCCACGTTCCTGATGACCGACCTGCACTGGATCGAGGAGCGCGTAGGCAAGGAACGCGCCGTGCTGAGCTATCCCTGGAAGACGTATCTGGACGCGGGACTGATCATGGCCGGCGGCTCCGACGCACCGGTGGAGAGCTTCAATCCCTGGATCGGCATCTACGCCACCGTGACCCGTCAGGATATGGACGGCTATCCCGTGGGCGGCTATCACCCCAACGAGAAGGTATCCGTGTATGATGCGGTGTGTATGTACAGCAAGAACGTGGCCTACGCCAACGGCGATCAGGACCTGATGGGAACCATCGAGGCCGGCAAGTTCGCCGACATGGTGGTCATCGACCGCGACATCTTCCACATTCCCGAAAACGACATCAAGGACATCCAGGTGCTGAACACCTATATGGCCGGCATCGAGAGATATCACCGCGACTGATACGCGCAGCACAACAAAGGAGCTAAGACATGAAATTAAATTCTTTTGACAAGGTCAAGCAGTTGACGGAAGAGATGGTCGCCATCCCCAGCATCAACAAGGAACCGGGCGGCGAGAGCGCCGTGGCCCGCTATATACAGGACTTCTATATGTCCCTGCCCTACTTCCAGGCACATCCCGAGCAGGTCAAGTGCTTCCAGACCAAGAACGACTTTGTGGTGCGGCACAGCACGCTGGCCTATGTGAAGGGCACCAAGGGCAATTCCAACCGCACGGTCATCCTCATCGGCCACATCGACACCGTGGGCGTGGACGATTTCGGCACCATCCGCGAGTACGCGTTCCGCTGCGAGGAGCTGCCCGCCAAGCTGCGCGAGACGTTCGTGCTGCCCCAGGAGGTCATTGACGATATCGAGTCCGGTGAGTATCTGTTCGGCCGCGGCGCGCTGGATATGAAGTCCGGTGTGGCAGGCCATATGTACCTGATCCAGTACTTCTCTGAGCATCCCGAGGAGCTGGACGGCAACCTGCTGGCTATCGGCGAGTGCGACGAGGAGGACAACTCCAAGGGCATCATCACCGCCCTGGACCTGCTGGAGGAGCTGAAGGAGAAGGAGCACTTCGAGTATGTGGCGTGCATCAACGCGGACTACTCCACCAACTACGCCCCCGGCGACGAGAACCGCTACATCTACTACGGCAGCATCGGCAAGCTGTTGCCCTGCTTCGCCGTGTTCGGCAAGGAGGCCCATGTGGGCCAGGCCTTCAGCGCGCTGGACCCCAACCTGGTGCTGGCCAACATCACGCGCAAGATGTCCCTGAACACTGACCTGTGCGACATCGCCCAGGGTGAGGTGGCCATTCCGCCCATCTCCCTGAAGCAGATGGACACCAAGGGCCCCTACACCGTGCAGACGGCGCTGACGGCCTTCGGTTACTACAACTTCTTCACCCACGGCTGGAGTCCTTCCATCGTGCTGGAAAAGAGCAAGCAGATGGCTGTGGAGGCCTTTGACGAGACGGTGGAGTACCTGAATGCCCAGTACAAGCGCTTCTGCGAGCTGAGCAAGGTGGACTTCCATCAGCTGCCCTGGAAGACCCGTGTCTACACCTGGAACGAGTTCTATAACGAGCTGGCCGCCGTGCACGGCGAGGCATTCAAGAAGGCCATTCACGAGTTCACCGTGAAGCTGCATGAGGACGATCCTGAGCTGGATCTGCGGCTGTTCGGCCTGCGTGTGGTGCAGGAGGCCTGGAAGTGGTCTGAGGACAAGTCCCCCGCCGTGGTGGTGTTCTTCGGCTCCATCTTCAGTGCCCGTATCGAGATGACCGGCCGCACGGCCAAGGAAAAGGCACTGCTGGACGCGGTGGAGAGCGCTATCGAGGTGGTGCGGCCCGAGGCCCAGCGCCAGATCAAGACCCGTATGTTCTACCCCTACATCTCCGACTCCAGCTTTATGGCCGTGTGCGACGACACCCTGGCTATCCAGGCGCTGGAGACGAACATGCCCCAGTACGGCGTGAAATACACGCACCCGGTGGATAAGATCCGTCAGATCGACGTCCCCGTTGTCAATATCGGTACCTTCGGCCGCGACGGACATATGCTCACCGAGCGCGTGGATATGCGGCAGACGTTCCAAAATGTTCCCAACATCACCTATGAAGCGGTGAAGCGTCTGCTGAGCTGAGCTATCCCTCCCTACGCTGAGAGACCCTGTCAAAACGCACAAAACGCACCAAGCACAAAACGCAAAACGCACAAGCGCAATCGCAGAGAAAATCACCTATTGTTTCGCGTGAAAGGAGAAAAGTATGGTTATACTGCAAGCTATTCAAGATTTTGGTAACTGGTTCTGGGGCATTCCCATTTTGATCCTCATCGGCGGCGGCGGCCTGTTCCTGACCATCTATCTGGGCTTCCCCCAGATCCGCCACTTCGGCTACGCCATGAGCCAGACCTTCGGCAAGATGTTCGCCAAGAAGGAAGAGGGCAAGGTCCGTCCCATCTCCGCCGCATTCGCGGCCCTGGCCTGCGCCGTCGGCGCTTCCAACATCGTCGGCGTGCCCGTGGCTATCGCCCTGGGCGGCCCCGGCGCTGTGTTCTGGATCTGGATCCTGGCTATCTTCGGCATGTGCACCAAGTACTGCGAGGTCGCGATGGGCATCAAGTACCGTCGTAAGAACGACGTGGGCGAGTGGGTCGGTGGCCCCGCCTACTACCTGCGCGGTCTGGGCAAGAAGATCGGCGTCGTGTTCGGCGTCGGCTACGCCTTCTTCTTCATGATCGAGCTGGTCCCCTCCCTGGCCTCTCAGGGCGTTTCCGCTGCTGAGCAGTTCAACGTCTTCGGCGCAAACCAGACCGTCACCGGCATCATCATTGCCGTTTTGGTGGGCGTTATCCTGGCCGGCGGCTTCAAGCGCGTGTCCAGCGTCACCGACATCCTGGTGCCCGTGATGGCCTGCCTGTACGTGCTGGGCGCTCTGGTCATCATCTTCGCCCATGTGGGCGAGCTCCCCGCTATTTTTGGCATGATCTTCCAGGATGCCTTCACCGGCCGCGCCGCTGTGGGCGGCTTCGCCGGCGCCACCGTCATGGCTGCTATCCGTTGGGGCGCTGCCCGCGGCGTGTACTCCAATGAGGCGGGCGTAGGCTCCACCATCGCCGGTCACTGCACCGCCGATACGGATCACCCCATCCGTCAGGCCCAGTTCGGTATCTTCGAAGTCTTCATGGATACCATCGTTATCTGCACCATCACCGCCCTGGCTGTTCTGGCCTCCGGCGTGTGGACCCAGGAGGGTCTGAGCTCCGGCCAGCTGGCCCTGGCTGCTTTCCAGTCCGTGTTCGGTAACTTCGGCGCCATTTTCGTCGCCATTACGGTGTTCATGTTCGTGTTCTCCACGATCATTTCCGCCGGCTTCTTCGGCCAGATCCAGGCCGAGATCCTGTTCGGCCGTAAGTTCTCCAAGATCTGGGTGTTTATGTATCCCCTGTTCATCGGCATCGCCTGCGCGTTCTCCAACGTGACCACCATGTACATGATCACCGACGGCTTCATGGCTATTATCGTCATCCTGAACATGATCGGCCTGCTGCTGATGTGCAAGCAGGTGAAGGACCTGCAGAAGGAGTACTACAACACTCCCGGTATGTACTACCTGGCTGACAAGGCCGCCAAGGAAGCCAAGAAGGCTGCCAAGTAACGGCTGACACAGCATAACACAGTGATAACGTAATTCCCCTGTACTGACATTCCCCGCGTTTTGTGCGTTTACCCCCCCTGGACCTCTCAGCGAAGGGTGCTGGTCCCCTCCAGCGCCGGGGCCCGGTCCGGCCTTGTGCCGGGCCGGGCTTCCGGCATTTCAGGGGGCCTGTCCCACCCCACGATAAAAGGGAACGACCGCCGAATGGGCGGTCGTTCCCTTTTGTGCGGCGGGTGCTTGTTTAACCAAAGGTGCCTTTTTATACACATCACTATCCGGCGGATCGCACCGTTATTCCTCTGCGGGCAGCGTCACGGTAAATGTGGAGCCATTTCCAGGGCGGGAGAACACCGTCACCCTCCCGCCGCACAGCGTTACCACCCGGCGGACAATGGAGAGGCCCAGGCCGTTGCCCCGGTCATCCGGGTATGGCGCAGCCCGGTAGAACCTGTCGAAAATGTGCCGCTGTGTCTCCTCGTCCATACCGATACCCGTATCGGAGACAGACACGGTGACCTCTCCCTCACCCCGCCGCAGCACCACGGTGATCTGCCCGCCGGCGGGCGTGAACCGGATAGCGTTGGAGAGTAGGTTAGACCAGATGTGCTCCACCAGCTCCTCATTGCCGTAATAGTCCACCGGATCCAGGTCTCCCTCCACGGTCAGGCTCTTTTTCAGCCACTCCCTCTCCTGCTGGCGCACACACCGGCGGAGCTGTTCATCCAGGCTGTACAGCGTCTTGTCGGACACGATCTCGGTGTTTTCGTACCGGGCCAGCTCCAGAACGTGGGTGCTCATGGCAGCCAGCCGTTCGGACTGCTGCACCACGGTGTCCGTATAGGTCCGCCGCTGCTCCGGTGTCAGGTCGTCGTTTTGCAGCAGCTTGGCAAATCCCCGGATGGAGATAAGCGGCGTTTTGAACTCGTGGGAAAAGGTATTCACAAAGTCCATTCGCAGCAGCGCCACGCTGGACAGTTCCTCCGCCATTTTATTAAAGCTGCGGATATATTCCGCCACCTCGCCCCGGGCGCCCCGCATATCCACCCGCACGGTATAATCGCCCTCCGCCACCGACTGCGTGGCCTGCATCAACCGTGACAGCGGCGCCAGATACCCACGGAAAATGAATATGGCCAGCAGTACGCCCAGGATGGCACTGACCGAAAGGATGAGGATGGGCCACAGCAGCGTATAGCTGGCGTCCTCCAGATGCACCAGCCGCTGCACCAGTGTAAATATCCCCAACGCCATCCCCACATACACCGCCACCAGCCCCAGCACCAGCAGGAACATGGTGCCCAGCAGCCGGACAGGCGGCTTTTCTTTTTTCACCTTATTTCTGGCCATTGCCGTCCTCCCGGGGCATCCCCATATAGCCAAATCCCCGAATCGTCCGCAGCTCGAAATCCGGGTTGTCCCGGAATTTCTCTCGCAGTCGGGAGATGTAAACCTCCACAGTGTGCTCGTCCACATCACTGTCCAGATCCCATATGTCGTCGATAAGCTGCCGTTTTGTGAAAAGCGTCCGGGGGTAAGACAGCAGCTTATACAGCAGCAAAAACTCCTTAGCGGACAGCTGCCACGTACTCTGCGGAGTGATGACCTGCAGGGAGCCGCGGTCCAGCACCGTGGTGCCCACCGTCAAGCGTCGGTCTGCCCGGCTGCAATACCGCCGCAGCAGGGCCTCGATACGCCAAAGCATCTCCTCCTCGTCCACTGGCTTGACCATATAGTCATCCGTCCCCGCCCGGAACCCCCGGCGCTTGTCCTCCTGGGTCACGCGGGCCGTCACCATCAGCACCGGCAGATCGCAGTTCCCCTCCCGCAGCGTCTGGGTGAAGGTGATGCCGTCCATCCGCGGCATAGTGATATCCACCACCGCCAGATCGCACTGGTAGTGTTCCATCACCTCCAGCGCCTCCACACCGTCCCGCGCAGGGCACGGCTCATACCCGGCACGCCGCAGCACCTCGCACATCAGAAATCTGGCGTTGTCATCGTCCTCGGCCACCAAAATGCGGAACATGGCTGTCCCTCCCTTGTGTTTTTTTGGATTTTATCACACTTGTTCTCAAAAATCGAGATTTATTGAGCTTACGTTGAGGTTTCTTCGGTATACTGCCGTTACCATAGGAAAAATAGGAGGAACACCCCATGCCCAGACCTGTCTGCATCACCTACGACAGCACCTGTGACCTGACGCCCCAGCTGCTGGAGCGCTTCCATATCCGCACCATACCCCTGACTATCCAGAGTGGCGGGCGTGTCTTCCCTGATGACGGAAACTACACCTCGGCGGAGCTGTACGCCGATTACCGCCGGAACGGCACCCTGCCTAAAACGACAGCGATCAGTCCAGAAGCGTTCAAGGCATTTTTCTCCCCGCTTTTAGCGGAGGGCTATGACATCGTCCACATCGACATCAGCTCGGAGCTGTCCTGCACCTGCCAGAACGCGGTACTGGCGGCACAGGAGCTGACGGGCCAGGGACAGATCCACGTGGTGGACAGCCGCCAGCTCTCCACCGGCGGCGGGCTGCTGGCACTACAGGGGGCCAAGCTACGGGACAGCGGTATGACGGCGGCGGACATCGCCGCGGAGCTGCGCCGCCTGGCACCCTGCAGCGACACCAGCTTCGTACTGGACACACTGGAGTTTATGTGGAAGGGCGGCCGCTGCAGCGGCGTGACGGCGCTGGGCGCCAATATGCTGAAGCTGAAGCCCTGTCTTGAAATGCGGGAGGGCAAGCTGGCAGTCTGCAAAAAGTACCGCGGCGCCATGGAAAAGGTGTACCGCCAGTATATCACCGAACGGTTGGCGGATAAGACAGTTGTGGCTGATCACGCTTTCATCACCCACTCCGGCGAGGTGGCGGAGAACACCCTACAGGAACTGACGAAGCTGGTACGGGAGTTGGCACCCTTTCAGGAGGTATTCGTCACCCAGGCTGGCTGTACTGTGTCCTCACACTGCGGCCCCGGCACCCTGGGTGTGCTGTTCCTGCGGCAGCCGGAGCAATAACAAGCTGCGCATCAGTTGTGCACCCATGTCCGCACCAGGTCGGGCACCCATCCGAACACACGGCGGCACTTTTCCCTGCATTCTTGTTCGGTACAGTCCGGATGTGCGGCCATATAGGCCAGCAGGTACGCCCGTACATTCTCTCGAAGGTTTTTCCGGGCGAACCGGAAATCATACTTGGGAATTGCGTCCAGCGCAAATGAGGTCAGCGGGGCGTCGCTGTAACAGGGCTTGGTCAAGTTCACACGGGTCGTGTGGCAGATGGTGTGACGGGCGTTCGCAGGGTGGAGTATGTCCTCCAGATGCTCGAAGTCCGCTTTCGTTTTGCCGGTGCTCAACAATACGCGCGGAAGCTGCGTCTGCGTCAGAAAGTGCCCGTTGGCGAGAGTAGCCTTCAGCAGAAAGGACAGGCAGAAATCCTCCGAATTTGATAAACAAATATCCACACCGCCGTAGCCTCGCTCATGGAAATACATCTGTCCAAATCGGTTTTTTTGCTTGCGGCTGCGATGGGTATTGTAGTCGGGGAAATGCGTTTCGTCATAGCAATAGGCCTCTACCCATAGCGGCTCAATGGTCACGCCAAAGACCTCGATGCGGCAATCATTGATAAGCTTATCGCCCAGCATTTGCAGAATATGTACCTGTTCATCATAAGCGGCATTTTTTAAATTGCTGACCAAGGTCCACAAGTCGGCAGCGCGGTCCATACACTCAGTCCTTTCCGGGGCGTTTCAAAAAGTATATCACTTGGATGGCGTTCGTACAAGTTCCATAGGAAGAACTTTGCGTAAGGGTACACATTCGCTGCGTTAGTTCTGCAAAATGGCGTGGATGTGAAAACCGCCAGCAGTATGCTAATTGCTTGTGTTCGTGTGTTTACAAAACAAGTAGTGAAAGCCTTGGCGGAAAATAAATGGCTTGTTTGTATTTACCCCCTTTTACTTCCGCGCGGTTTGTATTATTATAATGAGGTGCAGAAAAGAAATCCAATCCACAGTATTCTTTACACCGCAAGGCAGTCCTTTGCGGTGGGCTTAAAACTACCGCTTTATGAATGTGAGGGGAATCGACTAAAAAAGAGATCGCTAGGTCATCACGTTTCTGAAGGTAGGAAGAAACAGGTAAGGAGGTTAGCAAATGGCACACGATGGTAAATTCGCTCAATATATACGCAGAAAGCATATCCACTGGATGGTTGCTGCAGTGCTGTGTGCGCTAGTTGCATTGCTTGTGTTGCGCAGAATTCAGATGCCTGCCAATGTCCCGCTGCCTCAAGTACCCGTCAGTGATCCTCAACCTAAAACGCCGTATTCCATTCCCATCGAGAATACAAAACTGTACGTTTATGTAAGCGGAAAGAGAGCCTTAGATTCTGAAGAAAGCACTACCTATCCCGAGGAAGCTGCTGTCGAATTAGCAAAATCGTTCCTCGACGACTTGATGACTCCTTCCGATGCTCGAACATTTACGATTACGGAGTACAGGGATCTCAAAGTGCGCCTACTGCCAACGACTGATATGGACAGAGAAAGCGCGGATATATACGTACTTAGACCATCTGAAATCAGCAAAGATACTTGGATTGTGGAAATAGATGTTTCCTTTCAATATGAAGGGGTCATCAGCCCCATCGGGAGTGCCGATCAGCGGTGGATTGACAGCCTTTATCAAGGCAGTCCCATTGGTTTCCTACTAACACGAAACGGAACGGAGTATACAATGCGTTCTCGTTACAGTGGTGCATAATAGCAGTGCAATATTTTTTAATTGAGTGATTTGTCCGTAACCGTCAAAACAGAGGGCGGCTGGACAGACATGGGACAATCATGTTTCGCCAACAATGAAAGAATTTATAGTCGCACTGGAGGGGGCAAACATTACAACAAAATTGGAGAATGGGAAAATTCATTTGCGGCGAGAAGTAAAAAGGCCGTGGCCATTTAAGCCCGAAACAATTAACTATTCAATAGGTTTTGCTGGCTGGAGTCGGAGTGTAGGCGCTAAAACGGCGCGGGAAGTCCTTCAAAAGCTGAAGCTTTACGAAGAGTATCCAGACTATCAAGACTTCCTTGAGGGGAAAGAACCTATGTACCAAATGGTAGAACAGTTTGAGGTTCCACTTAGGCGATTAAAAGATGAATGAATACGCATATTGTGCATTAAAAGTAGCAAAAGCCATCTGATAGATTGCCGAACTTCCTTTCCGCTCCTTTTTCGCCCTTTCTGCGCATTTCCGCGTGTGGGTCACGGTGTGGGTCAAAACTGTCCCACACCGTGACCCACAGATTAAATTGGTCAAAAAGTAAAGAAAAAGTCCTGTTTTCGATAGAAAACAGGACTTTTGGAGCTGCTGGGCGGATTCGAACCGCCGACCTCATCCTTACCAAGGATGCGCTCTACCTACTGAGCTACAGCAGCATATATGGCGACCAAGAAGGGGCTCGAACCCTCGACCTCCAGCGTGACAGGCTGGCGTTCTAACCAACTGAACTACTTGGCCATGTGCGCTTTCGTCTTGGAACTCAAGCTTGTTTATTATAGCAAGTACCGCGCAGAATGTCAACACCCATTTCCTGTTTTTCCTGCAATTTTTTCAGAGGGCGGCGGGTAATCGCCGCCCTCTGCTCTATTTACAGCTCCCGGGCCTTGAACCACTTCACGGACAGCGCCCAGCTGCCGACGAATATCGCCAGTGTAATGATGATGACCGGCAAAATCGGAAGTACGGTCAGCACCCCTCTTACCGATTCGGATGCCATCAGCACCCCGCAGGTCGCCGACGCGATCATCACCACAGCGATATACACCGCGCGCCCTTTCGTGGCGCCGAATTTGAACATAACCGGAAACATCAGTGCCGGAACGCCCAGCCCCACCGCCAGCAGCAGCGGAATCAGTATTGACAGCGGCACGGCTGTGCCGCCGGCCACAGTAGGCTGCCCGGTAAGCGCGCTGATAAGCAGCACCAACGTGATGATGAGCGCCGTCAGCACAGCGCTGGTAACATACTTCGCCGCTACAAGCTGCCGCCGACCTATCGGCAGCGTATCACAATAGGCCAGCCAGCCGTCCCTCTCGTCGGCACTCAGCAGTGATGCCGGCAGAGATCCCACAAAAAACACCGGATACAGCAGCCATAGCGGGTTCGCACCTCCACCGCCCTTGTTCAGAAAGGTGAGGCCGAAAAATATGACCACCAGCAGGATATATGACTTGCCGTACTGCCATAGGCAGCGGCCCTCCTTATAAAACAATCCCTTCATCTCACACCTCCTTTGCCATGAACACGAACAGATCCTCAATATTCACCTGTCCCAGCGCCATGCCGACGGGTACCGCGTCCCGCCGCACCAGATACTCCGTGCCATAGGGCGTGGTGTGCCGCCCGCACACCGCCGCCGGATCAATGTCCTCTGCACCGCCCCGCAGGATGCCGTACGCCTCCGTCAGCCGGTCCTTTTCCTCGCACAGCAGCAGCCGCCCCTTGTGCAGGAACGCAATGTAGTCGCAGATCTTCTCCAGATCGCTGACAATGTGACTGGAGAGCAGCACGGCGTGCTCTTCATCCCGGGTAAAGTCTGCAAAGATGGTCAATATCTCGTCCCGCACCACAGGGTCAAGGCCGCTGGTGGCCTCGTCCAGCAGCAGAAGCTTCGGCTGATGGCTCAGCGCCACAGCCAACCCCTGCTTCATCTTCATACCGCGGGAGAAGTCCCTGAAGGGCTTATCCTCCGGCAGCGCCAGCCGCCGCAAATAGCCGGCGTACGCCTCCGGCTGCCAGTGCGTAAAAATGCCCGCCATCATGCGGCCGATCTGCTGCGCGTTCATGTACTCCGGCAGTCCCACCTCGTCCAGCACCACACCGATGTCCTCCCTGTCCAGGGCGGTCATCGCTCGGTTATCCTTTCCGTAAACGGCGATGGTACCGCCATCCCGCCGCAGACCGTTCAGTATCAGCCGTATGGTGGTGGACTTTCCGGCGCCATTCTCACCGATCAGCCCCATGATGCACCCCGCAGGCAGCGTCAGTTCCAATCCCCGCAGGACAAAGTCACCTCTCCGCTTCGTCAGTCCGTGTATTTCCAATGCATTCATTCTGTTTCCTCCCTCTGGAGACGCCACATCTCGTCCAATTCATTCTCTGTCAGCCGGCAGGCGGACGCCAAACGGCGGACCTCTTGCATATGTCCCTCTATCTTCTTCAAATTTTCCTCCCGCAGCAGCTCCGTGCTGCGCTCCGCCACGAAGCATCCCTTGCCGGGCAGGGTGTAGATAAATCCCTCGTTTTCCAGTTCGTCATAGGCGCGTTTGGTGGTGATGACGCTGATGCGCAGATCCTTGGCCAGCGCCCGTATGCTGGGCAGCGCCTCGCCCTCGGCCACCTGTCCGGACAATATGGCGTCCTTGATCTGGCTGTATATCTGGTCGTAGATGGGCGCGCCGCTGCGGTTGTCGATGTATAGCTGCATAAGATGCCTCCTTGTGCAAACTGTATATGTACAGTATACACAGTTAATTCGGATTGTCAACAGAAATTTTTTGTGGTAAAATAGCCGGCAGAAACGCAGTACACGCAAAGGAGTCTTTCATGCACATCGGAAACGTAGAGATCAACTCCCAGCTGTATCTGGCGCCTATGGCCGGCGTCACCGACATGGCCTTCCGCCAGATATGCCGCGAGCTGGGCGCCGGTATGAGCTGCACGGAACTGGTCAGCGCCAAGGCTCTGTGCTATCAGGACAAGAAAAGCCGGGGCCTTTTGAAGCTGGCCCCCAACGAAAAGCCCGCCGCTGCCCAAATCTTCGGCAGCGATATCCCCTGCATGGCTGAAGCCGCCGTCATCGCCGCCGAGATATCCGGCGCAGATATTATCGACATCAACATGGGCTGCCCGGTGGGCAAGGTAGTGGCCAACGGCGACGGCTCTGCCCTGATGAAGGATCCGGAGAAGGCTGCCCGACTGGCCGAGGCGGTGGTCAAGGCCAGCCCCGTACCCGTGACGGTGAAAATGCGCCGGGGCTGGGACAAGGGCAACATCAACGCGGTGGAGCTGGCGAAAATGCTGGAGCAGGCAGGCGTCAGTGCCATTGCCGTCCACGGCCGCACCCGCACCCAAATGTACAGCGGTCAGGCTGACTGGACCACTATCCGCCAGGTGAAGGAAGCGGTATCCGTGCCGGTCATCGCTAACGGCGACATCTTTTCGGCAGAGGACGCCGTCCGCATTTTACAGTTCACCGGTGCGGACATGGCCATGATCGGCCGGGGCTGTTTCGGCAACCCGTGGCTGTTTCAGCAGGCCCAGGCAGCGCTGGAGGGCCGTCCCATTCCTCCCCTGCCGCCACTGGCGGAGCGCTGGGACACCGCCGTGCGCCAGATCGAACTGGCTGTGGAGGACAAGGGCGAGCACATCGCCCTGTTGGAGGCCCGCAAGCAGCTGTGCTGGTATCTCAAGGGCGTGAGCCACGCCAACTACTACAAAGAACAGATCGTCCGCCTGACCACACTGGAGGAGCTGTACCGGGTGGCGGCGGGTGTCAGGAGGGATCTGCGATGAACAATGAACAGGACATCCTGCGCCGCGCCCAGCAGGGCGATAGCGAAGCTTTCCGCCTGCTGGTGGAAGCCTATCAGACACAGGTATACCGTCTGGCCCTGCGGATGTGCGGCGAAGCGGCGGCAGACGACGTGACCCAGGAGGCGTTTCTCGCCGCATGGCGGGCACTTCCGGAGTTCCGCGGTACCTGCCGCTTCTCCACATGGCTCTACCGCCTGACCACCAACGCCGCCATCGACTGGCTCCGCCGGGAGAAGCGCCATCGGGGCATGGATGATGTCACCGAGCTGGAGCTGCCGGATGACGGCCCCGGCCCGCAGGACCAGGCAGAGCAGGCGGAAGCACAGCAGGCCGTCCGCCGTGCGCTGTCCCGGCTGTCAGAGGAGCACCGGCAGGTCCTGCTGCTGCGATATATGCAGGAGCTGGACTATGCCGAGATCGCCGCGGCGCTGGAGATCAGTGAGGGCACCGTGAAGTCCCGCATCAGCCGGGCCAAGATGCGGCTGCGGGAATTGCTGGACGGCAGCGGGAACCTTTTTGACGGTGGGGCCGTCTTACAGACAGAGATCAGTGAAAGGAGGGAGCAGCCGTGACACAGCAGCCCTTTGACCCGATGGACAAATTGCTTCGCGAAGCGCTGGCGAGCGACGCCCTGCCGCCCTCCGACCTGACGGACCGCATTATGGCACAGGTGGAGAGAACGCCTCAGGGCGGCAGCGCCGCCTCCAATCCCAAACGCAATTATAAGAAATGGTTGCTGACCGCCGCCGCATGTCTGGTCATCGTGGGCGCGGCGTTTCCCCTGGCGCTGCAAGGCCGCGCCGGCCGGACTGATCACGCTGCAGATGACGCCGCCACCGCCGATACGAATGCCGACAACGACATGGTCAGCAGCTACTACGGTGGAAACCGCAGCGATGTGCCAGATGGCACCGCGCCGTCTGACGGCACCGGCGGAGACACCGAGCAGGCACAAAAGAACAACTCCGCACACGACCAACCCTTTGACCCGATGGACAGCGCTCTGGACCATGCGGCCGCGCTGCTGGAGCAGCAGGGCTGTACGCTGGAGGTCCTGGCCCGTGCGGATGATGCGGTGCAGGTAGCCATTGCCGATGCGGACACCCATCCCTCCGGCAATACGGACCTGCTGAAAAATGCCATGGTGGCCTCCGGCTTCGCGCTGGAGGGCGACTGGTATGTGTTGGAACAGGAGGAAACGACCCCGTGAAGCTACACACCAAGCAACTGACCCTCGCGGCGCTGACCGCCGCCGCCTACGCCGTTCTCAGCTATTTCGGCTCTATTTTCGGCATCACCTACGGTCCTATCCAGTGCCGTTTTTCCGAGGCGCTGTGCGTCTTACCCTTTTTTCTGCCGGAAACGGCATGGGGCCTGGGCGTGGGCTGCCTGATCGCCAACCTGCTCAGTCCCTACGGCGTGCTGGACATCGTGGTCGGCTCCGCCGCCACACTGCTGGCCGCCCTGCTGACCGCCCGGTGCCAAAAGAAGTGGCTGGCCCCTCTGCCGCCGGTGATCGCCAACACCGTGCTTATCGGCCTGGTTCTGGCCTATGAGCAGGCGGGTACCTCCGCTGCTTTCTGGCCCACCTACGCCTTCAATGCCCTGACGGTGGGTCTGGGCGAAGCCGTGGCCTGCTATGGCCTGGGCGGCCTGCTGCTGTGGCGGCTGGACAAGAGCAATGCCTTACAGCGCTATTTGCAGAACCGATGAATGAAAAAGCCCTCCGTGAGGAGGGCTTTTTGCCGCAAACGCGCTTCTTCGGACCTGAAATGCACTCCGGGCCGGTTGCAATCCACGGCGCGTTGTGTTACCATAACACTTACTACGATGCCCCTCGGGTGCCATTAAAGGACGTATACGTTGTATGAACGAGAGAGATAGAAAAAAACATACCGCCACCTCCCGGCTGGATACCAGTTCTCTGCCCCGCGGCCCACTGAACTGGGTGTTCTTCCCGGCGGCGCTGCTGTACCACGAGCTGCTGCTGCGGGCCTTCGACAGGCAGAGCACCTTCTTTACCGGGACGCTTGTGCTGGTGGTGCTGTTCGCACTGGGCGCAGGGCTGTTCTGGAGTCTGCTCATCAATCTGTTCCGTCACCGCCAGGCGGCTACCATCGTCTCTATCGCCGCCACCGCCCTGTGGACGGTGCTGGTGTGCGTGGAGTACTGCTGCCGCAGTTACTTCAAGTCCTACTTCGCTCTGTCCTTCATCGGCAACATGGCCAGCGATGTAGTGGGCGGTTTCGGCGACACGGTCCTGCCGAATGTCGTGCTGCCCCGCCTGCCCTTTATCCTGCTGGCCTTTGTTCCGCTGGCACTGTGCATTCTGCTGCGCCGGCGCATCGTCACCGAGCAGCGCATGGGCCGCTGGTCCCTGCTGTTCCTGCTGGTCGTATGCCTGCTGTTCGGCGGCATCGGCAGCGGCCTGGCCCGCTGGGGCACCTATCACGACGCCTACACCTACAACTTCACCACCGACACCGGCGTGACCCACTTCGGGCTCAACGCCAGTGTCCGTCTGGAGATCACCTACGCCATTTTCGGGCACCCCAGCCCCCGGCTGCCGGACACTGGCACGAACGCAGATGTACCGGATAACCCCCCTGTTGTCACAACGCCGGTGGTCTACGGCGAAAATACCATGAACATCGATTTTGCCGCCCTGGCAGAGAACGCCTCCAGCAGCACCGTGGCCCGTATGTCCGACTACTTCGGCTCGCTGACGCCCTCCAAGCAGAACGCGTATACCGGTATCTTCCAGGGCAAGAACCTCATTCTTTTCACCGCCGAGTCCTTCTCCCCCTGGTTCATCAGCGAGGAACTGACGCCTACCCTCTACCGTCTGACCCACGAGGGCTTCGTGTTCGACAATTTCTATCAGCCCGGCTGGGGCCAATCTACCACCGGCGGCGAGTACGCGGTGATGACCGGTCTGCTCCCCACGTGGGTCAACGGCAATGTCAGCTTCTACGCCACAGCCAACAACAGTATGCCCTTTGCCCTGGGCAATCAGTTCCGGGCTCTGGGCTACACCACCGCCGCCTACCACAACAATATCTACAACTACTACCGCCGGGACAAGACCCATCCCAACCTTGGTTACGACTATCAGGGTCAGGGCAACGGTCTGCAGCTGACCGAGGACGGCAGCTGGCCCTACTCCGATCTGGAGATGACCCAGAACACCATCATGCAGTATATTGACACCTATGTACAGAACGGCACACCCTTCCATACCTACTACATGACCGTCAGCGGCCACGGCGGCTACGGATGGGGCCACGCCATGGCCGCCAAAAACCGTGCCAAAGCTCAGGCCGCCTATCCCAACGCCTCCCCCCAGGTCCAGGCCTATGTGGCCGCCAACCTGGAGTTGGAGAACGCGCTGACCTACCTGGTAAACGCGCTGGAGCAGGCCGGTATTGCCGACGACACCGTCATCTGCCTGGCCGCCGACCACTACCCCTACCTGCTGTCAGAGACAGACACGGACTATTACAACGAGCTGCGAGGCTTTACGGACTCAGAGCGTGACACCTCCCGCTACCGCAACGCGCTGATTCTGTGGTGCGGCGGTATGGAGGAAGCTGTTACCGTATCCGAACCGTGCAGCGCCGTGGACATCGTGCCCACGCTGAGCAATCTGTTCGGACTGGAATATGACTCTCGTCTGCTGTCCGGCCGGGACGTACTGGATCAGGACTACGACCCCGCCGATGCCTACGGCAGCATCCCGCTGGTGATCTTGCCCACTGCTGCCGGCAACAGCTGGGCCACCGCCGCCGGCGTGTACGAGTCCTCTACTCGCACCTTCACCGCCAACCCCGGCGTCACGGTGCCGGAGGGCTATGTCAACGCCATCAACGACCGTGTATCCCTGCAATACTACTACGCGGAGCTGCTGGTGACCTATGACTATTACGCCATTGCCCTGGGAGACCGTGCCCCCAACGCGCCGCAGCTCCCCACCCCCACCCCGGCGGAGGATATGACGCCGGAGGAAACACTGGAGCAGCCGGACTACATAGAACCGGAGACATAAGCAGCGAGCGCCGTCCTGTCGGACGGCGCTCGTTTTCCTATGTACTCAGCGGCTACCCATGCCGCCCACCGTTGTCTCCGCACCGGATCTCGCATCTTCCTCGGATACTGGCTTCGCTGCGGCCGCCGCAGATATGGGACGTCCACCGTCCTCACCGCCAACGCCGAACAACTCATACACCATGCGGCGCAGGATATAGCGCCTGTGTTCACGCTCATGCAGTCTCATTTCCGTTGTTATACCCCCATTCCTCCGCCGCCCGGCTGGCGGTGGGCACTCTGCTGTCTGCCATTATAACACCGCACACGGTCGAAGTGCGGCAGAACACGTCTGCTGCCGCTATCTCCGCCACAATAGGCGAAAGCGCCCCCAACGGGAGCGCTTTCGTTCTTTCTGTACACCAAATTCGTCAATGCCGACCCACGCGGTCCCAGTCCGCTTCGTTTTCGTACAGAAGGCGGGTCCCCTCCAGATACTGGGAGTCCATCGGGTTACTGATAGATACCGCCGCCTTATACTTCTCCAGTGCACGGCGGGATTTCTCCGGCGGCTGCACGGTACCGGCGCCGGCAATGCACCCGCCGGGGCAGGCCATGCCTTCCAGCAGGTAGCCGTCATATTTACCCGTCCGGGCGATACGCAGCATCCGCCGGCACTCGTTCAGCCCCTCCGCGGCGGCGGTCTTGACCGCCACCTCCGGGTGCAGGCGGTGGATCACCTCCTCCACCGCCTTGGCCACGCCGCCGCCGGCGGCAAAGCCTACGCCGGGGGCACTGGCCTCGTAGTGGGAGGGCAGATCCGGGATCTGGCTGAAGTCGATGTCCTTGGCCTCGAACATTCCCCTCAGCTCCTCGAAGGTGATGACAAAATCCACATCACTGCGGACACTGCGGCGGCTGGCCTCCAGCTTTTTGGCGGCGCAGGGACCGATAAAGACGACGCGGCACCCGGGACGCCGGCGCTTCTGCAGCCGCGCCGTCAGCACCATAGGCGTCATGGTCATGGAGATATACGGCGCAAAGCCGGGAAACTCCTTTTTGGCCATCACAGACCATGCCGGGCAGCAGGAGGTCGCCATAAATGGCTGCTTCTCCGGCACCATACGCAAAAACTCCTCAGCCTCCTCCACCGCGCACAGATCGGCGCCCACGGCCACCTCCTCCAACGCGGCAAAGCCCAGCTGCTGCATGGCGGCCTTGATCTGTCCCGGCGTTACATTGTCTCCGAACTGACCCCAGAATGCCGGTGCGATCACCGCCACCACCTCGTCGCCCCGACGGATGGCGTGGATCAGCTGGAACAGCTGGCCCTTATCCACGATCGCGCCGAAGGGGCAATTCACCAGACACATACCGCAGCTGACGCACTTGTCGTGGTCGATCTTGGCGTGGCCGTACTCATCCTGACCAATGGCATTCATGCCGCAGGCCTCCTGGCAGGGCCGGGTAAACTTGATGATGGCGTGGTAGGAACAGGCATCCCGGCATTTGCCACACTTGATGCACTTATCCTGGTCGATATGCGCCTGTCCACGTTCGATAGCAATGGCCCCTTTAGGGCAGGCATTCTGGCAATGGCGGGCCAGACATCCCTGGCAGGCGTTCGTGACCTCATAGTGGGTGGGCGTGCAGCCGTTACAGGCGTACTTTATGATGTTCACCAGCGGAGGATCGTAGTACTTCTCCGCGATGGCACTCTCCTCCACCCCGTCGCTGAGCAGGCTGTGCTCCGCCACCGGCCGCAGGGGCAGGCCCATAGCCAGCCGTATGCGCTCGCCTACGATAGCCCGTTCCAGAAAGATGGACTCCCGTTGGTTGCCCACCTCACCGGGAACGATCTTGTAGGGCAGCTTTTCCATACGGCGGTAGTCTCCGCCCTCATAGGCCAGCCGCGCCACCTCGGCAAACACTTGCTTACGCATATCCGCGATGGAGCATTTAAAGTTTCTCATAGGTACACTTTTCCTCCGAAACCCCAGTCTTTTGTTACCATTATAACAAATTCATTATGGAAAACAATGTGCAGTTGCGAGAATTTCTATCGCCGCGCGAATGTTTCCTCATGCAACCTGCACAGCCTTCCGCCACAGCCGTTAAGGCATTGTTAAGATGCCTTTTATCTCCGGTCCCGCAGGGCCTCCTCCAGCTTGTGCAGCGCCTTTTTTTCAATGCGGGACACGTAACTGCGGCTGATACCGTAATGGAGCGCCACCTGCCGTTGTGTCTGGGGCAAATGGCCGTCCAGGCCGTAGCGCCGCCGCAGGACATCTGCCTCCCGAGGAGTCAGCTCACGGGCCAGCAGCTGATGCAGCAGACGTCTGTCCTCCTTGCTTTGCAGCTCCTCCAGCATGGTGTCCTCTTCTCCCACCACATCGCCCAGATACAACGCATCACCCTCCGGCCCCGTGTCCAGCGCCTCATTCAGCGACACTTCGCCCTGCAATTTTTTCTGTCCCCGGAAGTACATGAGTATCTCATTTTCTATACAACGAGCGGCGTAGGTGGCCAGCTTGATTCCCTTGTCAGGGCGGAAGGTATTGACCGCCTTGATAAGCCCGATCGTTCCGATAGAGATCAGGTCCTCCTGGTCAGTGGACTGCGTGTAATACTTCTTGATGATGTGGGCCACCAGGCGCAGATTGTGCTCCACCAGTATATTCCGGGCCTCCAAATCTCCGGCGGCACAGCGCTCCAGGCACTCCCTCTCCCGGGCAGCAGACAGGGGCTTGGGGAAGGACCCGGCGGTACCGGTCAGGTGCAGGGACAAAAACAGGCTGTTGCACAACAGCAACAGTGCAGCAGACAGCATACGCATCGCTCCTTTCACAACACCCTATGCCCTATGGGAATGTCCCTATACAAAAAGAACACGGACGGCAGCGTCGTCCGTGTTACAGTTCCTCCTCCGGAAGGGCCTCACCCTCCTCGCCATTGCCGAAGGCAATGGCCGTCCTGCCGTATTTTTGGCGGATAGCGTCCACGGCCTCCTCCAGCTGCTCCTGCCGCTGACCGCAGGCCTGAGCGGTACTGTCCAGCAGATCCAACTGTTGGAAAGTGCTGCACGTCTCGGTGACGTACAGCGCCGTTACGGTCATGGAGCGAAGGCGGGCAGGCGGCTTCCACAGCTGCCGGGCCAGGTCCGCGGCCGCACGGTAAATATCCCGGACCAGATGGGTAGGCGCGTCCAAGCGGGTCTGGCGGCTGAATGTTTTGAACGATACGTCTTTCAGCGTCACGCTGACGCCGCCGGCATACAGGCCGTGGCGGCGCAGGCGAGCGGCCACACTGTCGCACAGAGGCATCAAGCCGGCGCAGATCTGTTCCCAGCGCACCAGGTCATCGGGGAAGGTAGTGCCGTTGCCCACGGACTTGACCGGATCGGCGGCGTGGCGGGGCTTGACGGGACTTTTGTCAAGACCGTTGGCGTATTCCCACAGCTGGCGGCCCATCTTTCCCAGCAGCTGCTCGGGTATGGCGGGGTCGCAGGCGGCCAGCTGGCCGATGGTCTCTATGCCGTATTTTTTCAGGGTCTGGGTGGCGGCGCGGCCGGCGTACAACAGGTTGCCCAGCGGCTGCGGCCAAACGATATTTTGCCACCCGTCTATCGGAATGACCGTTGTAGCGTCCGGTTTTTTCATATCGCTGCCCAGCTTCGCAAACACTTTATTGAACGAAACTCCCACAGAAATCGTTAATCCTGTCTCATTTTTTACTGTTTTTCGAATTTTATTGGCCAGTTTTTCCGCGTCGCCGCCGAAGAGGTGGAGACTGCCGGTGACATCCAGCCAGCTCTCGTCGATCCCAAAGGGCTCGATCAGGTCGGTGAAGCGCTCATAGATGTCGTTGACGCGGACGGACCACATTTTGTACAGGTCGTGATGGGGCGGCAGAAGCACGAGGCCGGGGCACTTCTTTTTGGCCTGCCAGACCGTCTCAGCCGTTTGTATTCCGTACTTTTTGGCGGGCTCATTCTTGGCCAGGATGATGCCGTGGCGGGTCTTCGGGTCGCCGCAGACGGCCACCGGGACCTCCCACAAAGCGGGCTTGTCCAGCAGCTCCACAGAGGCGTAAAAGCTGTTCAGATCACAGTGCAGTATGATGCGCTCTCCCATGCTTTTCACCTCCCGGCACAGCAAATTTCTTTGGCAGTATATGATACAATGTCTGTACCTTTTCTATATTTTCTTTATACTTTTTATGTGCTCCTCATGCGCCTTTTCATGCACCTTTTATGCGCTGTTGGGTCAGGTTCTCTTTCCCTTCCTTCCAGCCTCCCTTTTCGGGGCCAAAAACGAAGGATCGGACGATCATTTTCATGTGCGCCCCCTGCACAGGGGGCGCACATGGGGACTGTTCAATAGCCGATCCGACGGTCCACCAGACGCAGGGGCTTTTCACCCCGACCGTAGCGCTCCAGGTCCTCACAGAAAAGCTGCACGTTTCGATCGCGGGTGTAGCCCAGGCTCATCTGACCGGAGATGTGGGGGGTGATGAGCAGGTTCTTCGCCGTCCAGGCCGGGTCGCCGGCGGGGATAGGCTCCTGCTCAAACACATCCAGAGCCGCGCCGGCGAGACGGTCGTGGTTCAGGGCGTCCAGAAGGGCGGCCTGGTCGATGGCGCTGCCGCGGCCCACGTTGACCACATAGGCGGTCTTCGGCAGCAGGGCGAGGCGCGCCGCGGAGAGAAACCCCTTCGTCTCACCGGTGGCGGGCAGGGCCAGGGCCAGGATATCCGTATCCGGCAGGAGGGCGTCCAGCTCGTCGTTGGTATGGATCTCGTCAAAGGCGGGGTCGGCGGCCTTTTTGGTGCGGCGGACACCGCGGACGGCGGCAGCACCCATGGCCTTGGCGCGGCGGGCGAACTCGGTGCCGATATCGCCGGTGCCCACGACGGTGATGGTGCTGCCCATAATGGAGCGCATGGGAAGCACCCGGCCCCAGCGGCCGGCGGCCTGGTCGGCGCAGTAGGCCGGGGCGTGGCGCAGGAGCATCAGCGTGACCATGACCATGTGCTCGGCGATGGTGACACCGTAAGCGCCGGAGGAGTTGGACAGCATGACCTCGGGAGAGGGATACAGGCTGTCGTCCAGATAGGCGTCCACGCCGGCAAAGCTGCCGCAGAACCACTTGAGGTTCACGAAGTCCTTTAATTCACCGGGCTTGGGCATACCGTAGATGACCTCATAGTCACCCCGCTTGTCCGCGGGGACGGCGGCGGGGGCCGCGTAGTAGTCCACGGTGAAGCCGGCGCGGGCCGCTGTCTCGTCGATGAGCCGGCGGTGCTTGGGCTCGGTGAAGCTGTCGTAGATGGCGATCTTTCTCATGTTGTATATACCTCCAGGAGTTTTTCCGCGCAGCGCATCCCGTCGGCGGCAGCGGAGAGGATGCCGCCGGCATAGCCGGCCCCCTCGCCGCAGGGGAATATGCCGCGTATATTGGCTTCATAGTGCGCGTCACGCACCAGGCGCACCGGGGAGGACGAGCGCGTCTCCACGCCGGTGAGCAGGGCGTCCGGGTCGTCGTAGCCCCGAAGCTGACGGCCCAGGACCGGCAGGGCCAGGGCCAGCGTCTCGCCGATAAAATCCGGCAGACAGCGGCGCAGGTCGGTATAGACCACGCCGGGGCTGTAGCTGGGGCGCACGATCCCCGGTCCGGCGGAGGGACGGCCTGTCAGAAAGTCCGCCACCCGCTGGCAGGGGGCGGCAAAGCCGCCGGTGAGGGCGTAGGCCGCCGTCTCCAGCTGCCGCTGGAGGGCGATGCCCGCCAGGGGATGGTCCGAGGGGAAGTCCGCCGGTGTGACATTCACCAGCAGGGCACCGTTGATGTTCTCCCCATCACGGGCATAGACGCTCATGCCGTTGGTTACGGTGCGCCCCGGCTCGGAGGCGGCGGCCACCACCTGGCCGCCGGGGCAGACGCAGAAGCTGAAGGCGCTGCGGCCGTTGGGCAGGTGGCAGGACAGCTTGTAGGTGCTGGGGGGCAGGGCTGGGTGGCCCGCCAGAGAACGGTACTGGGCGGCATCGATGGCCGACTGGCGGTGCTCGATGCGGACACCCATGGCAAAGGGCTTGGGCACCATATACAGTCCGACGCGATGCAACATTTCAAAGGTATCCCGGGCGCTGTGACCCAGGGCCAGGAGCACATGGCGGGCGGGCAGGTCATAGGTCCGCCCGTTCTGGCAGACGGTGACGGCGCTGACCGCGCCGTCCTGTATCCGTATATGCTCCAGCCGGGCGTTGAAGCGTATGTCCGCCCCGGCCGCCTCCAGCTCCTGCCGCAGGGCTTGCAGGGCGATGTGGAGCTTGTCGGTGCCCACATGAGGCTTGGCGTCGGTCAAAATGGTATCCGGTGCGCCGCAGCGGACCAGCGTCTCCAGAATGAAGTGGTGGCGCAGGTCCTTCGTGCCGGTGTTCAGCTTGCCGTCGGAAAAGGCGCCGGCGCCGCCCTCGCCAAACTGGACATTGCTGTCCGGGTCCAGCGGGCCGCCGGACCAGAAGCGCTCAACGTCCACCTGACGGTGTTCTACCGGCCGGCCGCGCTCCAATAGAATAGGGTGTGCGCCGCAGCGGGCCAGCACCAGGGCGGCGAACAGGCCCGCCGGTCCCGCGCCCACCACGATGGGCCGGACCGCCGGGGCCGTCACCGGCGGCGGTAGGAAGTACACTTCCTGTTTATAGACAGATACGCGCTTATCGCGGCAGCGGCGCAGGACCTGGGCCTCGTTTTTTACAGAGACGGACACCGTGTAGACAAGGGTCAGGTCTTCGCGGGCGTCAATGGCTTTTCGCAGAACGGTACAGGCGGTGATATCCGCCGGAGCCACGCGGAGCAGCTTGGCGCACCGGGCGCGCAGGAGCGTCTCCTGCTGGCCGGGGTGCAGGCGCAGTTGGTCGATACGGAGCATGGGTGCGTCTCCTTTTTATAGGATCGGGTGGGGGTTCGCCGCCGCGGCGGCGAGTTGGCTTTCCCCTGGCGGGGAGGCGGCCTCCGGCGGCCACATTTCTTTCTGCGAAGAAAGAAATGTGGAAAAGAAAGTCGCTTAGACCTACGGTCTAAGGGTCCCTTGGCGCGGGGAGGGTTTCGCCGCCGCGGCGGCGAGTTGGCTTTCCCCTGACGGGGAGGCGGCCTCCGGCGGCCACATTTCTTTCTTCGCAGAAAGAAATGTGGGAAAGAAAGTCGCTTAGACCTACGGTCTAAGGACCCCTTGGCGCGGGGCGGGCAAGTGCAAATTTGGCGGTGCTGGCTTCGCGGAATTGGCGCGGCGGTCATCACTGTCGGTCAAAAGGACTGTGCCTGCGTTCACCGGCGCGGAGGCTTCCGCGACCGCTTGCCCCAGCCACGGTAGGGGTATTTGCTTCTACCGGGTTGGCGATTATCAAATCGCGCCTTTGCCTCCGCAAGGCGGCAAAGGTAGGTGTGCCCGTCGGGCACAGGATATAATTATTTCTTAGCCTGCGACACGGCAGAACGAATAATCTTTACCATAGTAACAGGCAGCGGCAGCGGAAAGCTGTGCTGGCACAGTCGGGGGACCGACAACGATCAGGAAAACACCGGTTACGTGAGGGAAAGCGCGGGCGGCAGCGAACAGGTATAGCGCGCTGAGGAAGTGCAGAAACGTAGTTTCTGCCGGTGCTTTTGGCTACTTTTGTCACCGCAGACAAAAGTAGCTCGCGCCGGGGCGCGAAATTATCCCTGCGCCGCTGCCGCTGACGCAGTGCGAGAGTAGGACCGGGTGCGCTGGACGGTTTTGGCGATTATCAAATCGCGCCCATTGCGGCGCGGAGCACCGCAATGGGTAGGTGGCGGCTGACGCCGCCGTGGTATGGGGACGCCGCCTGCGGGCGGGACAGGAGACGAAAGACCCCTCATCCGTCAGCTTCGCTGACACCTGTCTCCCTGCGGGTCGGTCGGTTCGCGGGTCTGACACGCCACCGGCGTGTCATTCAACACCGCGGACCCCTCAAGGGGAAGACTAACGGAGGTGTGTTATTCAACACCGCGAACCCCCAGGGGGAAGGCTTGGGGGATAAAAAGAAGCGCCCGGGGGCGCTTCTTTTGGCTTTGTTTATCTCTTTTTGTTTGTTTATCGCTTTTTGGCGGTGCAGGTCAGGCCCGTCAGGGACAGGAGAGACAGGACACCGTAGAGGGCTACGCCGGGGTCGGCGGTCTTGGGAGAACCCTTGGCATCGTCGGTCTTGGTGTCGGTGGTGGGCTGGTAGTAGTAATAGCCGCCGGAGGAGGGAACCTTCTCCCACTTGGCCGTAAGTGTCAATGGGGCGGTGACAGGGGTATCGAAGTCATATGGCGCAACGCCCAGATACCAGTCGATAAAGGTGTGGCCCGACTTGGTGGGGGCGGCGGGGTTGGGCACCTTCTGGCCGCGGAGCACCTTTTCCTCTTTGGCCTGCGCACCGTTGTCTGAGTTGAATTTGACTGTCTCATAGGCGCCGTCATTGATCTTGCCGCCGTCGTTGGTCACACCGCCGTAGAAGATGCCGCCGGTGATCGTTCCCCTGTTCTCCACTGTCTCATTATATCTTCCGGCTATAATCGTACCTGCCGACCTATTATACACAGTTCCGTTAAAAACCGTCTCGGCAGCGGCGCCTTCGCTCAGCCTGATCGTGCCCTGATTGTTCACCGTGCCATCCACTGTGCCGCCATCGGCATACATCGTACCAGAATTAAATATCGCGTTTGCACCCCACGTTTCCCCTGCCGTGCAGTTTTCGATCCTTGCCGTTCCACTCATGTACAGTATGGCAGTATCACCATTGAGCACTACACCGCCGCCAACAGTACCAATTGCATGACAGTCTGTAATGCAGCCGCCAGTCAGCTTAAGTGTGCACCCACCGTCAAGCAATATTCCTCCCCCTTTATCAGCCTTCCCCCCTGTAATGACACCGCCGGCGGGCAGGTCTGCGTATTCTCCGGTACGCGCTCTATTCGACTCTCCATCCTTTATTTCTACTTCAGCACTACTTGTAATATGGATTACCCGGCCAGTTCCGCCAATTTTCAGCACATAGCCGTTCAGGTCGAGTGTCAGGGATCTTGCGATCTCCAGCGTTGAGGTGATATTGATATCAGCCATCAGCTTGACGGAATTTCCGGCGGTTATGTTGCTTTGCAACTCGTCAGCGGTGCGCACCTCAACCGGCTCAGGCGGCGACGCCGCGTCGGCGGTGCACACCAGGGGATTTGTTACATCGGGGGATGTAACAAAAGCTGCCCATATGGGCAGCGCGCATACCAATACCAGGGTCATCAGGATGGGGAGCAGTCGTCTCTTCATGGCGGTTCCTCCTTCTATGGCTCACATATTTCTCTCCCGGGCCTGTGTGCCGCAAAATTTCTTGTTGGGAAAGTTTTTTGGCGCGCAGGCTCTGTTGTACGACCATCTTACCAGAAAGTGTCGCGAAAGGCAACGGGAATATCCAGATGTTGGCATAAAAAATCTGTGTGGGAGGCATTAGAGGAAGTTATGGTGGGTATTTTTTGGCTTGTCCGGACATAGGCTTGTCTGAAAGGCGGTGGGGCTTGTGAAATGGCGGCGAGGCGCGGCGGCGGTGTGCGGGGCGCTCGTGCTATGGCTGGCGGCGGTGTGCGCGGGGAGCCAGGATCTGCAGGCGGCGGCACAGGCGGTGCGGGACAGCTCGCTGGCGCAGCGGCTGGTACAGTGGGAGCTGGGGGACCTGTGGGCGGTGGACTCGCTGCCGCTGCCGGTGCTGACGGTACTGCGGCAGTCGCCGATGCTGCTGGCGGCGGAGACGCAGGTGACGCAGGCAGAGACGCCCCGGAACGCGGAGGAGACGCCCTCCCCCGCCCCGGTGGAAACACCGGAGGGCCCAACAACGGAACAGACGGAGAACACCGGCGGGCAGGGGGAGTCGAAGACGCTGTCGGTGGTGGCGGCGGACGAGAACGGATACACCCGTGTGGGGGACGTGTTCATCAAGAACAGCTCGCGGCAGACGGTGGAGGGCATCGTGTTTGACGGAACGTTCGCGGCGGCGCTGGGCGAGGACGCGCCGCAGGTGCTGATCGTCCACACCCACGGCAGCGAGGCGTACACCATGCCGCCGGGGGAGGAATACGAGGACACGGGGAGCTTTCGGACGGCGGATGCCAGCGTGAGCGTGATACGGGTGGGCGACGAGCTGGCCAAAGTGTTGTCGGGCTACGGGATATCGGTGCTGCACGACCGGGCGCTGTATGACGACCCGGAGTACAACGGGGCGTACTACCGGGCGGAGGACGCCATCGAGGCGTATATGGAGAAATACCCCAGCATCGGGTTCATTCTGGACGTACACCGGGACGCGCTGGAGGACAAGGCCGGGCACCAGTACAAGGTGGTAACGCGGGAGGCCCCGGACTGCGCGCAGGTGAGCCTGGTAATGGGCAGCAGCTGGGAGGGCTGGCAGGAGAACCTGAAATTCGCCGTGGCGGTGCAGCAGCACCTGACGGAGCGCTATCCCACGCTGATGCGGCCGCTGACGCTGCGGAATTCGGACTACAATGAGTACTTCACGCCCGGGAGCCTGCTGGTGGAGATCGGCGCGGCGGGGAACTCGCTGGACGAGGCGCTGAAGGCCGTGCGGGTATTCGGAGAGGGATTTGCGGAGGTGGTCACCGGGGCGAAATAGGCTTGCAAAACACGGCGCGGCAGTGTATAATACGGGAACACGAAACACACGACGCGATACGGAGGATAGAGATACCATGAAACGGAACCGCGGCTTTACATTGATGGAAATGCTGATCGTGGTGGCGATCATCGCTGTGCTGGCGGCTATTGCCATCCCTGTGTTCAACGGCAGCCTGCACAAGGCCAAGGTGGCCGCCGACATGGCCAACGTGCGGGCGTATTACGCAGAATTGCAGACACAGTACATCACCACCGGAGAATACATAGACATCGGGGATGACCTGCATGAGAACGCGCGACGGGAAATTAAGTTTTTGGACGGCACCACAGTGCAGATGCAGGCTGGCACGGTAAGTGCGATACTGGAGAGGGAGCGTACAGACCCGACCAGCGGGCAGAAGGGTGCGCCCACTGGCTATCAGGTCTACTATTTCTGCGACAAGGGCGACCACGAGCTACTGCTGGAATAATGATGAAAAAAGAGACGGCGTGAGCCGTCTCTTTTCTTATCGGTTTTTCTTGGCCAGCTCCATGAGTTCCGGGTACTTGGACTTGATGTAGCTGTAGCTGCCCCGACCGTGGGGCAGCAGGCAGTCGGAGCAGTCCTTGACGCCGTTTTCCAGGTACCTGAAGTTGCCGCCGCACTTGCTGCCCAGGGTATACAGCGGGCAGTAGCAGAACAGGCAGTTGAAGTCCTCCGGGTGGCTGGTCTTGTGGCAGGGGAAGAACTCGCAGGTCCTGTGCTGGGTGAAGGAGTAGGCGCACTCCTCGGGCTTTTTGGTGTAGATATCGTCCATGTCAGTCCTCCACGGTGACCAGGCCGTCGTCACCCACGGTGACGGTCATGCCGGTCTGCACATATTGCAAAAATTCGTCGCCCAGGGAGTCCACCACGGGCATTTTGCTGTCGGTCCAGACATCGCCCAGAATGGCGCCGGAGGCGGCCAGGGAGTCGATGGGCAGGGAGAAGAGCATACAGGCGGGCTGCTTGCCGTGGGAGCACACCGTGAAGAGCACCATGCCGCCGGTGGTGGAGCCGATGGTCTGGGGCAGGCAGAGGGCCTTGCCGATCATGGGCTTTTTGTAGAGGTCGGGGTTATTCTGGTCGCCGCACTTGACCTGCTTGTCGCCGAACATCATGGCCATCTGGTAGCTGGCCAGGGTGTTGAAGCCGCCATGGCTGACCAGCGCTTCGGCGGTGCAGGTGCCGGGGACCACCACGCGGCCCTTGAACTGCTGCATATCAGCGTCCCTCCTTTCCGGTGAGGATGTCCAGTATCTCCGCGTCGGTATAATACCGGGCGCTGGTGTAGGTGCGGAGCTTATTGGAGTTGGTGATGACCGCCTTTTTCTTGCAGAGGGGGTTGTTCATGTACATCAGCGGGCAGATGTAGCTGAGGATCACGCCCATGCTCTGGAGCTTCAGCCCCTCCACGGTGTCCTTGAAAGCGTCCAGCACCGCCGGGGCGGCGGTGAACACGGTGGGAACGGCCACCTGCAGGCGGTTCTGCGCCCGCAGGGCGTCGGTGAGCTTCGCCGTCCAGTCCTTCAGCTGCTCCAGCGTCAGGTGAGGGCAGCCCACGAAGCACAGCTGCGGCGCGGCGGCAGGGTCCTTCCAGATGACGGGATAGCTGCGCTTCACGCGCTCCAGCTCGGCGTCATCGATGATGTAGGTCCGATAGCCCTCCCGCAGCAGGGCCTCGCCCTGCTGTTTTGCCTCGGGGGTCAGGTGCTCCACATGGTACAGGCCCACGGCGCCGTTGGAGGCGGTGGCCGCGCCGAAGTCCTTGAGGTAGGCGCGGTTCTCGTCGTTCAGCTCCGTGCCCAGCCACTTGTCCAGTCCCCGGACGTAGGGCACGTCCTCCATGACCTTCATGCCGATGGCGGAGCCGAGAAGCTGAGCCTCGGGCCGGCGGGTGCATTTGACCTCCACCAGCCAATGGGCCTTGCGGCCCTCGTCGGTGAGCAGGCCGAACTCCGGCACGAAGCCGGCGATGCTGCCCATGAGCTCCAGCATACCGCTGTTGCGGTTGCAGCGGGCGCCCAGGACGGAGTTGGCGTAGACCACGGCGGAGGACTCCGCCCAGCTGAGGATATCACCCTGTTTTGGGGTGTTGCCCACCTGTTCCAGATAGCAGGTACAGGTATAGGCGTTATCGGCGGTGATGCCCAGCTTTTTCAGCTGCTGCTCATACCGGTCCTGCTGGGTGTACATGATCTTGCGGAAGACGATGTCCTCCAACAGACTGGTGGGGACGTGCTTATCCAGGGGCAGGGGGTCAGCAGTGAATTTCTGACCGCTGGTAAGGCCGGACTCGATAAGACGGTCGTACAGGTCGTAGACCGGCTTCATCACCGCCAGGCCGAAGGAGATGACGGTGTGGCCGTACTCACTGGTAACGGGGACCATACGCTGGGCGCCGAAGGTATCGCCGTACATGACCAGCGTCTTGACCACCTTGGCCATGGTCTCGCCCTGGGCGCCGTCCAGCAGGGCCTGCTGCTGGGGTGTCAACTGCATAAAACCACTTCCTTTGTTTCAGAATGGTGTTGCGCTGGCTCTATTGTACCAGTCCGCCGCGGGAAAGTCAACTTGACGAAGGGGACGCGGTGGGGTATACTGCAGGAGAAAGGACGGTGGCAATATGCGGAGCGTGCTGCTGTGGAAGGATATGGATCAGGTGGCGGAGCAGATGGACGCCGCCGTATTTCAATATGTGGGTGAATTGCAGACGGAGAGCTTTGAGGCCTTTGCCGACTTCGACCTGCTGGCCTTTGACTGGTACGATGTGCGGAAGGCGGGGAAAAGTGGCAAGGTGCTGGTATACATCGACCGGGAGGACCTGTTTTTCTTCTGCCGGAACGAGGCGGCACAGCAGTATGTGCAGGGTGCGGTGGACACGCTGACCGCAGGCGGACCGCTGAATGACCAGCAGCTGCTGTACCGGTTTTTTGCGGGGCTGTTCAAGGGCGACATGGCGTATCTGGAAAAGCTGGAGGCCCAGATCAACGGCGGCGAGAGCACCATACTGGAGGGCAAGGCCAAGGACGACGCGCCCCGGCGCATCGCCGCGTGGCGGCGGGAGCTGCTGCACCTGAAGCGGTACTATGAGCAGCTGGACGCCATCTTCGATGAGATGTGCGACAACGATAACGGGCTGATCGAAGCCAACATTCTGGCGCGGCTGGAGGTGCTGGGGCGGCGGACGGGCCGGTATCTGCAAAAGGTATGCGCGCTGCAGGAGCTGGTGGCCCAGCTGCGGGAGGCCTATCAGAGCCAGCTGGCCATCCAGCAGAACGACCTGATGCGGGTATTCACCATTGTGACGGTGCTGTTCCTGCCGCTGACGCTGATCACCGGCTGGTTCGGCATGAACTTCGTAAATATGCCGGAGCTGCAGTCGGAGTGGGGCTATCCCGTGATCATCGCCGCCAGCATACTGCTGGTGGCAGGACTGCTGTGGTTCTTCAGGCACAAGAAATGGCTGTAAAAAAAGCGCCCCTCAGGCCACCTGGCCTGAGGGGTGCTTTTCATCTGTATACCACCGCTGCGGCGGAAAGAACGGCCAGCAGCGGCAGCAGGGTCTGTCCCCTGCGCCGCAGACGGCGGCGCAGGAACGTAACGGCGGTCATTCCGCCAGGGTCTTGCCCATGGCGCGCAGGGCATCCAGGGCGGTGTCATCCGGGGCCTCGCAGCAGATCACGCTGTCGCAGACCAGGTTCACGCCGGCATCGGCGCAGTCCTTTTCCCAGGAGCGCATCCACTCGCCGTCGCCCCAGCCGTAGGAGCCGAACAGGGCCACGGCCTTTCCGCCCAGGCAGTTCTTGCAGGCGTCGAACATGGGCTGGAACTCCATCTCCTCCAGCACCTCGCTGCCCATGGCCGGGCAGCCGAAGGCAATGGCGGCATAGCCGTTCAGCTCGGCGGTGTTCACCTGGTCCACCGTCAGCAGCTTGGCGTCCGCACCGGCGGCGGTCATGCCCTCCAGCACGGCATTAGCCATGGCCTCGGTGTTGCCGGTGCCGCTCCAATAGATCACAGCAGTCTTTTTCATTGTCGTTTCTCCTTTCGATCGTTACCCCGCCACAGCCAGCTGATCGATCGTCGCGCCGGCCTGCCAGAGCTTGCAGTATGTGTCCGTGCAGCGCTTGAACCGGGTGAAGAGCCGCCGGGCCCGGGCCTCGTCGCTGTACACCTTCCACAGCCCCGCGCACTTGTAGTTACAGGCATGGTTCTCCACGAAGCCGCGCACGTCCTCGGGAGGGTAGCTGAGGAAGAGGCCGATCTCGTGGGGGAAGTCCGCACCCTGACGGAAGCGGCGGATCAGCGTGGCCACACAGCGGCCGCAGCTGCCGCCGTCATAGCCGGCCTCCGCCAGCAGGCGGCGGGCCAGATCGTCGCTGAGATCGCGGCGGAGAGTGGCGGGGCGGTAGAGGTACAGCAGGGCGCTGCCCTCGGTAAAGCGGAGGGGCAGCAGGCACAGGCCCTTGGGCGAGAGGCGGCGGTTCAGCTGCCGCACCTCGTCCAGCAGTGCATCCCGGTCCGTGCAGGGACAGGGAAAGAGACTTCCGGCCTTGATACCGGCCAGAGTGGGGGCGCACTGGCGCACGACCATTTCTTCGGACATAGGGGTTCCTCCTTAACCGGCGTGTTTTTCCAAAATGCTCCGCAGGGCGGACAGAGAGCTGGTATGGCAGCGCTCGATACGGGTCGGCGTGCCCTTCAGCTCGCTGAGGGCGCTCTGCACCAGCTTGTGGGACATGGTGGAGGTGAAGAAGATCATCAGGTCCGGACTGCCCAGCTTGTTTTTCAGGCCGCCGGAGGGCTTGGTGAATACCTTGGCGGAGCATTTATAGGACTGACACAGGTCCTTGTAACGGCGCTCCATGCACTCGTTGCCGCCTAAGATCACGACGCTCATATCGCACTTCCTTTCTGTTCCGTGCCGCCGAATATTGCTCGACGGTATTTTTGCTCGTTTCTTCCGGATGATACGCGGTTAGCCTATTCTAACTTTAGTTAGAGTAATTTAACTATCGGTTTTCAAAAAAGCGCCGGATCGGGCGCTTTTTTGACGGGTCACTTTCTATGGAAGGAGAAAAGACCCTTTTTCTCGTAGGGATGGGCGTCCACCGCCTTGACCTCGTAGCCGGTGGCGGCGATGGCATCACGCAGCGCCTGCTCGTCCAGGGGCTGCTCCGAGAGGATCACCGTCTCGCCCTTGGTGTGGGAGGACGTGACCTTCTGGACGGAGAACTTGTTTCGGACGGTGTCGTTGATGTGGCTTTCGCACATACCGCAGGCCATGCCGTCCACCTTCAGGATGGTTTCTGTCATGGTGACATCTCCTTTTAGACGCAGGGGGAGGCACTGGCGATGCCTCCCCCCTGCTCTATTCAGTGCTTGCAGTTCTGGCTGTGACACTGGCCGTGCATGGCGCAGTGGGCGCAGCCGGCACCGCAGGAGGACTTTCCCGCCTTCTTCTGGCGCAGCAGGTAGCGGATGATGAGGATCACAACGACAAGTAAGGCGGCACTGATGAGGATCGTGCCCAGGTTTGCTGACAGCCATTGCAGCATGGAAGTTCACTCCTTTCTATGGGGTAAGAGGGTAATTACGGGGACAGTTTACTTCACGGACAGCTTGGTGGCTTCCTTATAGGGCTTGCACAGCATATAGATGATGCCGGCCAGCAGGATCACCGCCACGATGACGCCCAGGATGTTGGCATTGCCGGTGAACAGGCCGCCGAACTGGTTGATCATCAGCGCGATCACATAGGCGAACACGCACTGATAGCCGATGGCGAACCAGGTCCACTTGGCGTTGTTCATCTCGCGCTTGATGGCGCCGATGGCCGCGAAGCAGGGTGCGCACAGCAGGTTGAACACCAGGAAGCTGTAGCCGGTGATACCGGTGAAGGCCGCGGCCATGGCGTCATAGACGCTGCCGTCGCCGCCGCCGTACAGGATGCCCAGCGTACCGACGATGTTCTCCTTGGCCACCAGACCGGTGATGGAGGCCACGGCAGCCTGCCAGTTGCCCCAGCCCAGAGGTGCGAAGATCCAGTCGATGGCGCCGCCGATGGCAGCCAGGATGGAAGAGTCGATCTCGGACTCATCCAGCATGCGGAACGTGCCGTCCACCCAGCCGAAGTAGGTGGTGAACCACACAAAGATGGTGGACAGCAGGATGATCGTACCGGCCTTCTTGATGAAGGACCAGCCGCGCTCCCACATGGAGCGGAGCACGTTGCCCAAAGTGGGCCAGTGGTAGGCGGGCAGCTCCATAACGAAGGGGGCAGGGTCGCCTGCGAACATCTTGGTCTTCTTCAGCATGATGCCGGAGATGATGATGGCGGCCATGCCGATGAAGTAAGCGGAGGTGGACACCCAGGCGCTGCCGCCGAAGATGGCGCCGGCGATCATGGCGATGAAGGGGACCTTCGCGCCGCAGGGGATGAACGTGGTGGTCATGATGGTCATGCGCCGGTCGCGCTCATTCTCGATGGTACGGGAGGCCATAACACCGGGCACGCCGCAGCCGGTACCGATGAGCATGGGGATGAAGCTCTTGCCGGACAGGCCGAACTTACGGAAGACACGGTCCAGAACGAAGGCAATACGGGCCATGTAGCCGCAGGCCTCCAGGAACGCCAGCAGCAGGAACAGCACCAGCATCTGAGGCACGAAGCCCAGCACCGCGCCGACACCGGCGACGATACCGTCCAGGATCAGGCCGTTGAGCCACTCGGACGCACCGGCGGACTCCAACGCGTTGCCCACCAGCACAGGAACACCGGGCACCCACACGCCGTAGTCGGCGGGGTCAGGGGCCTCAAAGCCATTTGCCTCCAGATAGGCCGCGGCGTCCACATAGGTCATCTGCACCACATCGTCCCGCTTGTCGGCATCCTGGGGCAGGGCGTCATAGTAGGCGGTCATGGTGTTGACGGCCAGGGTCTCCTCATCCTCCACATCCACGGTGGCGGTGTCGGAGGTGGGAACGAAGGACTTTATCCGGGCCAGGGCGGCGCCGGCATCGAAGTCCTCCGCCTCGGTGTCCAGCCCCAGGAAGGCGTCTACGGCCTGGGTGGCGGCGGTATATTCGTCGCTGGCCTCGGTATATGCCTTGGAGCCGATACCCAGCAGGTGCCAGCCGTCGCCGAACAGGCCGTCGTTCGCCCAGTCGGTAGCGGCGGAGCCAACGGTGACCATGGAGATGTAGTACACCAGGAACATGACCAGAGCGAAGATGGGCAGACCCAGCCAGCGGTTGGTCACAATGCGGTCGATCTTGTCGCTGGCGGAGAGCTGACCGGCGTTTTTCTTCTTATAGCAGGCCTTGATGATCTCGGCGATGTACACATAGCGCTCGTTGGTGATGATGCTCTCGGCGTCGTCGTCCAGCTCCTTCTCGGCGGCCTTGATGTCCTCCTCGATGTGGGCCATGACGGTCGGGTCGATCTTCAGCTGATCCAGCACCTTGTCGTCGCGCTCGAAGATCTTGATGGCGTACCAGCGCTGCTGCTCCTCGGGCAGGTTATGTACGGCGGCCTCCTCGATGTGGGCGATGGCGTGCTCCACGGGGCCGGAGAAGGTGTGCATGGGGACGGTCTTGGTGGACTTGGCGGCCTGCACGGCGGCCTCGGCGGCCTCCATAATGCCCTCGCCCTTCAGGGCGGAGATCTCCACGATCTTGCAGCCCAGCTCGCGGCTCAGCTCGTCCACGTTGATCTTGTCGCCGTTCTTGCGGACCACGTCCATCATGTTGATGGCGATAACCACGGGGATGCCCAACTCGGTCAACTGGGTGGTCAGGTACAGGTTACGCTCCAGGTTCGTACCGTCGATGATGTTCAGGATGGCGTCGGGGCGCTCGGTGATCAGGTAGTTACGGGCGACCACTTCCTCCAGGGTGTAGGGGGACAGGGAGTAGATGCCGGGCAGGTCCATGATGGCCACGTCATCGTGCTTCTTCAGCTTGCCCTCTTTCTTCTCCACCGTAACGCCGGGCCAGTTGCCCACGAACTGGTTGGAGCCGGTCAGCGCGTTGAACAGGGTGGTCTTGCCAGAGTTGGGGTTACCTGCCAACGCGATCTTTATCTGTTTTTCCATAGTGTCTCTCCTTCCGGTTAATCTTGTTGAACCTATATACAGATGAATTAAAATAACGGACGTATTTCCGGCACCGGAACACGGCGCCGCAGGTCATTACTCGACCTCGATCATTTCGGTGTCGGCCTTACGCAGGCTCAGCTCGTAGCCGCGGACAGTGACCTCCATGGGATCGCCCAGAGGGGCAACCTTGCGGACATAGACCTCCACGCCCTTGGTGATGCCCATGTCCATGATACGGCGCTTGACAGGGCCCTCGCCGTGGAGCTTGACGACCTTGACGGTCTCGCCGATCTTGACTTCACGCAATGTTTTCATGCTTCTGCTCTCCTTCTATGTGATATTTCTGTTTCTCAAATGCAATAACCGCTTGGCGCGGCTATCAGACCATGATCTTGCGGGCCATTTCCTCGCTGATGGCCACGCGGGACTCCTTGACCTTCACGATGACGTTGCCGCCCATGGCGGACACCAGCGTGACGGTGCTGCCCGGGGTGAAGCCCAGGTCCTCCAGGTGCTTTTTCACCTCCGGACTGCCGCCCACCTTGTGGATGAGCTGTTCCGTTCCGGCGTCTGCCAGCATCAAAGGCATCATGTGTATCCCTCCGTTTCACGGTTAGCTTGCGCTAACCCCGTGTCTGAAAAAAGCGGTTCTGAAAGGACTTTCCCGGTCCATGGCGGACCGCGACGGTTAGCCTTCCTTAACCTATGGCACAGTTTAATACCTCAAACCCTCTTTGTCAATAGGGAGAACGAAATTTTTTTACCGCACTTGTAAGTTTGTGAAAATTGTGGTATGCTGTTAAAAGTGTATTGGGGAAAGTTGGTGATACTTTTTATGCAGATACTGCGCGCCTCCGAGGATTATTTAGAGACGATGCTGATGATGCAGCAGCAGCACGGCTACATCCGTTCCATCGACGTAGCCGAGCATCTGGGCGTGACAAAACCCAGCGTGACCTACGCCACCAAACGGCTGCGGGAAAACGGCTATATCACGATGGACAAGGACGGACTCATCACCCTGACGGCCAGCGGTATGGCCATCGCCGAGCGTATGCTGGACCGGCACCACACGCTGACGAAATTCCTGATGGCGTTGGGCATCGACGCCGCTACGGCGGAGACAGACGCCTGCAAGATCGAGCACGACATCAGTCAGAAGACCTTTGACGCCATCTGCGCCCACGCAAAGGCGCATTTGTGACATAAAAAAGGCCACCCTATCGGGTGGTCTTTTTGTATGCCCGCCCGCAGAGGCGGGCATTTTCGCGTTTACGCTTCCAACGGCAGGCGGAGGGTAAAGGTGGTGCCCTCCCCCTCACGGCTGTCCAGCGTGACGGTGCCGTGGTGATAAGCCACGGCGTGCTTGACGATGGACAAGCCCAATCCGGTACCGCCGGAGGCCTTGGAGTGGCTCTTGTCCACGCGGTAGAAGCGCTCGAAGACGCGGCCCTGGTGCTCCGGCGGGATACCGATACCGGTATCGGCCACCGTGACCACGGCGTCGGGGCCGTCACGGCCCACGGCGACGGCGACGCTGCCGCCGTCCTTATTGTACTTGATGGCGTTGTCGCAGAGGTTGAAGACCGTCTCGGTCAGCAGACGGCGGACACCGGGAACCGTAACGGCCTCGCCGGTGACGGTCATGGTGATCTGGCGCTGCTGCGCGGCGCTCTCCAGCGACTTGACTGTGTCGGTGCAGAGGGAGAGCAGCTCCACCGGCTCGGTGGGCAGGCTGCCGCCCTCGTCCAGCTCAGACAGGCGGAGGATGTCGTTGATCAGCGTCACCAGGCGCTGGGCCTCGCCGCGGATATGGCCCACGAAGCGGGGCACATCGTCAGGCCGGACCATGCCGTTCTCCAGCAGCTCGGCGCTGCCGATGATGCCCTGAAGCGGGGTCTTCAGCTCATGGGAGACGTTGGCGGTGAACTCGCGGCGGTTGCGCTCGGCGTAGGCCTGCTCGGTGACGTCGAAGGTCAGCAGCACCGCGCCCACCACCTCGCCGTCGGCCTGGATACGGGTCATGTCGAACTGGTACTCGCGGCCGTCGCGCTCCATACGGGTCTCGCCGTGGCCGGTGTCCATGGCATCGTGGAGGGCGTGGCTGACGGCGCTGCCGCGCTCCACGGTCAGCAGAGGCTGGCCCACGCAGGCCGCATCGGTGTGGAACACGGCGCAGGCGGCAGGGTTCATGCTGAGGATGGTGCCGCCGTTATCCACCAGTACCAGGCCCTCGGTCATGCTGGCGGTGATCTGTTCAAACTCCTCGGACCGGCGGCGCAGAGAACGCAGCTGATCGTCGATCTGACGTCGCTGGTGCTCCAGTCGGCGCAGCAGGGGCGAAAGCTCCTCGTAGGCGTCGTTTTCCAGGGGGTGCTCCAGGTCCAGGGTGTTCAGGGGGCGGGTGATGCGGCGGGACACGCGGCCGGCCAGAATACCGGAGAGGATCAGGGCCACGGCGATGACCGCCAGGATGGCGGGGAACATACTCAGAAGCAGCACACCCATGGTGACGCGGCTGGCGGACAGGCGCAGGACCGTGCCGTCCGGCAGCCGGCGGGCGTAGTAGAGGGTCTTTTCCAGCAGGGTGGCGCTGTAACGGCTGGACTCGCCGGCACCGTTGGCCAGGGCCTGACGGACCTCCTCGCGCTGGGCATGGTTCTCCATGGCCGCGGCGTCAGCCTTCGTATCATAGAGCACCGTGCCGTCGGCGCGAAGCCAGGTGATGCGGTAATTGTCGGAGTGCAGCTTGGACAGGTAGGCCTCGCCGTCGCCGGACTCCATGGCCGCAGCGGCGATGGACAGCTCATCCCGGAGCTGCTGCTCCTGGACATGGCCGAAATAGGTGTACAGTGCGCCCATGATAATGACCAGACTGGCCAGCAGCACCGCAAGCCCCACCGCCACGGTGGAGCGAAATATCTTTTTTGTCATATGGTCTCCTCCCAACGGTAGCCCACGCCGCGGACCGTGGTGATGTGTGCGCCGGCCTTGCCCAGCTTCTGGCGCAGGGTACGGATGTGCATATCCACGGTACGGCTCTCGCCGCAGTAATCCATGCCCCAGACCAGTTCCATCAGCCGGTCGCGGGTGTAGGCCGTGCCGGGGTGGCTGAGGAACAGGCGCAGCAGCTCGTATTCCTTGTAGGTCAGGTCGACGCGTTCGCCGCCGGACAGGACGGTGTGGGCACGGGTATCCAGCGACACCTCGCCGCTGCGGAGGATGGAGCTGTCCCCCTCCGGCTGGCAGCGGCGCAGCACCGCCTTGACCCGGGAGACCAGCTCGATGACGCTGAAGGGCTTGGTCAGATAGTCATCCGCGCCGCCGTCCAGCGCCCGGACGCGGTCATACTCCGCGCCCTTGGCGGTGGCCATAATGACCGGGATGCGGCGCAGGGACGTGGAGGCGCGCATACGGCCCAGCAGCTCCGTGCCGTCGATGCCGGGGAGCATCACGTCCAGCACCACCAGATCGGGCTTTTCGCTTTGCAGGGCTTGCCAGAAGGCGGCGCCGTCGGTAAAGCCCTCGGCCTCCAGCCCGGCGGATCGCAGGGCATACAGCTCGATATCGCGGATGCTGGCGTCATCCTCTACACACCAGATCATGTGGGGTCCCTCCTTTTGGCTCAAGTGGCCTCGGTCTTGTGCACGCCGGTGACGGAAAACATCACCCACTCGGCGATGTTGGTGGCGTGGTCGCCGATACGTTCATAATACTTGGCGATCATCAGTAAGTCAAGTGTGGCTTCACCGTCATCCACGTCCTTGGCGATACGGTCGATGAGATGGGCCTTGATCCGGTCAAAATAGCCGTCCACCTCATCGTCGGCGGCGATGACCTGCTGGGCCAGGTCCACATCCTGCCGGACATAGGCGTCCACGCTCTCGCTGACCATGCGGATGGTGGCCCGGGCCATATCCCGCAGGGTGTCGCCGGCGCTGAGAGGCCGGCCGGCGCGGCAGAGCAGGATCTCGGCAATATCGTCGGCCTGGTCGCCGATACGCTCCATGTCCGTGATCATCTTCAGGGCAGCGGAGATCTGCCGCAGATCGCTGGCCACCGGCTGCTGCTGAAGCAGGAGCCGCAGGCAGAGGTTCTCGATGTCGCGCTCCTTGCGGTCGATCTCGTGGTCCAGGGGCGCGACCTTCTCCGCCAGGGCGGTATCGCGGTTGGTGAGGGCCTGAGAGGACAGAGCGATGACCTGCTCGCACAGGGCGCCCATCTCGATAAGCTCGCGGTGGAGCTGGGCCAGCTGTTTATCGAATTGACTACGCATTATCCAAACCTCCCGGTGATGTAATCCTCGGTGCGCTTTTCGCTGGGCGTGGAGAACATGGTCTCCGTGTCGCCGTACTCCACCAGCTCTCCCAGCAGGAAGAAGGCGGTGCGGTCCGAGATACGCAGTGCCTGCTGCATATTGTGGGTGACGATGACGATGGTGTAATGCTGCTTCAGCTCAACCGCCAGCTCCTCGATACGGGAGGTGGAGATGGGGTCCAGGGCCGAAGTGGGCTCATCCATCAGCAGCACGGTGGGCTCCACCGCCAGGGCACGGGCGATGCACAGACGCTGCTGCTGGCCGCCGGAGAGGCCCAGCGCGTTCTTTTTCAGGCGGTCCTTCACCTCGTCCCAGATGGCGGCACGCCGCAGGGACTGCTCCACCAGCTCGTCCAGCTTGGCTTTGTTGCGGATGCCGTGGGTACGGGGGCCGTAGGCCACGTTGTCGTAGATGCTCATGGGGAAGGGATTTGGCTTTTGGAACACCATGCCCACCTCACGGCGCAGCTGGCTGACGTCCACGCCGGGGGCGTAAATATCCTGTCCCTTGTAGAGCACCTGGCCCTCCACCTTTACGCCGGGGATCAGGTCGTTCATACGGTCCAGCGTTTTAAGAAATGTGGACTTGCCGCAGCCGGAGGGGCCGATGAGGGCAGTAATGCTGTGCTCCGGCACGGATATGGTGACGTGGTGCAGCGCCTGGGTGGGGCCGTACCACAGGTTCAGATCGTTTACGGTGATGATATCGCTCATAGGCTCCTCCGTTTCTTGAAGTAACGCCCGGTCAGCATAGCCGCCAGGTTGATGAGCAGGGCCAGCGCCATGAGGATGGCGGCGATGGCGAAGGCCACATCGAACTCGCCCTGCTCCTTGGCGTAGACATACAGGGCCACGGACAGTGTGGCGCCGGAGCCCTCCAGCGTGGCGCGCAGGCTGTTGTACAGCGTGTGGGCAAAGCCCGCGGTGTACAGCAGGGCCGCCGTCTCGCCCAGGATACGGCCCACGGCCAGAATGCAGCCGGTGAGCACGCCGTCCACACAGCCGGGCAGCACCACCGTGCGGATGGTGCGCCACTTGCCGGCGCCCAGACCGAAGGCACCCTCCCGGTAGGACTGGGGCACGGTCTTCAGGCTCTCCTGTGTAGTACGCATGATGGTGGGCAGGTTCATGATGACCAGGGTCATGGCGCCGGCGAGAAGGGATTTCTTCATGCCCAGGAACTGGCAGAAGAACATCTGGCCCACCAGGCCGTAGATAATGGAGGGGATGCCGGACAGCGTCTCGGCGGCGTACTCGATAACGGCCACTACCCTCTTGTTGGCGGCATACTCCGTCAGGTACACGGCGGCGCAGACGCCCAGCGGCAGCACCACCAGCAGGGTGGCCAGCACCGTGCAGACGGTGGTGATGATATCCGGCAGGATGCCGATGGAGCCGTCCAGATAGCTGGGCTTGGTGCTCAGCAGCTGCCAGCTCAGGTTGGGCACGCCCTTGACGAGCACATAGACGATGAGAAACACCGCCAGCGCGCAGGTAATGGCGGCGCAGAGGACCATCAGGCCCCACATGGTCCCACCCCAGATACGGCGGCGGGCAGAGAATTGATGTTTGTCCATGGTCACTTCTCCTTACTGCGCTTGAGGAAGAAATTGAGCGCGGCGTTGATGAGCATGATGAACAGGAACAGCACCAGCGCGATGGAGAACAGCGCCTGACGCTGCAGACCTGCCGCCGCGTAGCCCATCTCGCTGGCCACGGCGGTGGTCAGGAACCGAACGCTCTGGAACAGGGAGGGCATATTGGGCACGTTGCCGGAGACCATCATCACGGCCATGGCCTCGCCGATGGCGCGGCCTACGCCCAGCACCACCGCGGCGGCGATGCCGCTGCGGGCGGCGGGGACAGACACCTTGAACCATGTTTCCGTCTCCGTGGCACCCAGTGCCAGAGAGGCGTCCTCGTACTCACGGGGCACCGCCTCCAGGGCCGTCATGGCCACGTTGATAATGGAGGGCAGGATCATGATCGCCAGCACGATGATGGCCGCCAGCAGGCCAGAGCCGTCGGGAATATGGAAGACCTGACGGATGCCCGGCACCAGCACCAGCATACCCACCAGACCGTAGACCACGGAGGGGATGCCCGCCAGCAGGCTCACCGCGGCGGAGACGGCGGTCTTCAGCTTCGGCGGGGCCATTTTGGCCAGGAACACGGCGGTCATATAGCCCACGGGCACGCCCAGCAGGATCGCGCCCGCAGTACCGTAAATACTGGTAAGGATGAAGGGCAGAATGCCGAACTGAGGCTCCGCCGCGTTGGAATTCCACACGGGGCCAAAGAGGAACTTCACAAGGCCGATCTCACGGATAGCGGGGATGCCGGAGACGACAAGGTAGACGGAGATCAGCAGCACGCAGCCCACCGTCACCAGACCCATCAGCAGAAAGAAGCCATGGATGGCGTTCTCCATAAATCGTTTTGCTTTCATATATGCACCTCAGCAGATACGGGGCAAGGCGGCACCCCGCGCGGGGATGTCGCCTGTGTCCGTGCCGTACTTGTTAACCTGCGACTGCCACAGCGCCGGCCTTGGCGATGATGGAAGCTGCGTCGGAGGAAGTGGCGTAGTCAAAGAACGCCTGGGCCGCGGGAGAGAGGGCCTTGCCGTCCACAGTCACCAGCACGAAGGGACGCTGGACCTTATAGCTGCCGTCCTTGACGGTGGCTTCGCCGGGGGTGACGCCATCCACGTTCAGGGCCTTGACGGTGTCCTTGATGGAGGCCAGAGAGGCGTAGCCGATGGCATCGGGGTTCTGGCTGACGGCGGTGATCACATCACCGGTGGAGGTCAGCTCCTGACGATACCGGCACTTGTCCTTGGTGCCGGTGATGGACTCGAAGCCATCGCGGGTGCCGCTGGCGGCCTCGCGGCCGATGAGGACCACCTCGGCGTCATTGCCGCCCACGTCCTTCCAGTTGGTGATCTCGCCGGTGTACAGCTTGGCGATCTGCTCAACGGACAGGTCGCTGACGGGGTTGTCGGGGTGAACGATGATGGCGATGCCGTCATAGGCCAGCACAGTCTCCTTCAGGCCGGCGGACTTCTCCTCATCCTTCAGCGCACGGGAGGACAGGCCGATGTCGCAGGTGCCCTCCTGCACGGCGGTGATGCCGGAGCCGGAGCCGGTGGGGTTGTAGTTAACGGTGACACCGCCGTTCTGCGCCATGAAAGACTCGCTCAGGGCGCCGATGACCTTCTCCATGGAGGTGGAGCCGTCGGTGGAGACGGTGCCGGTCAGCTCGGTGGAGGTCTTGTCCTCGGTCTTGTCGGCGTCGTCGGTCTTGGTCTCGCTGCCGCAGGCCACCAGGCTCAGGGCCAGCAGGGCGGTCAGGACCAGTGCAATGATCTTCTTCATATGTATTACCTCGTTTCTTTCGTCGTTTTGGATAACTCCCTTGTACGGTTTTTATTGTAAGTGCCCAATGTAAAGGGAAAAATCCCGCTGGTGTAAAATCCATGTAAAATAAAAACCGGGAAAAGCTTGCGTTCAGCCGTGGAATACGGTACAATGGCCATACAGCAGGCGCAGAAAATGTGCAAAAACGCTGAAAGGAAGGAATAAGGAGTATGAAGAAAAAGCTGCTGTCTTTGCTGCTTGCCCTGGCCATGGTGTTCACCCTGGCGGCCTGCGGCGAAAAGAAACCCGACCCCGGCAAGGACGCCACCGCCACGGAGCCGGTGGTCATCCTGCACACCAACGATGTGCACGGCGCTGTTTCCAATTACGCCAAGGTAGCGGCGCTGGCCAGCCAGTATGAGTCTGAGGGCGCGTATGTGCTGATCCTGGACGCCGGCGACTTCAGTCAGGGTGACACCGCTGTGAGTGTGTCTGAGGGCGCAACGGCTGTGGAGCTGATGAACATGGTGGGCTACGACGCTGTGGCGCTGGGCAACCACGAGTTCGACTACGGCTTCGAGGCGCTGAAGAAGAACATGGAGAACGCCCAGTTCCCCGTGCTGGCCGCCAACGTGAAGTACAACGGCGAGCTGGCCTTTGACGATGCGGCCGTGTTCACCACCCCCGGCGGCACCAAGATCGGCGTGTTCGGTCTGGACACCCCGGAGACCGCCACAAAGGCCCACCCCGGCAAGATCCAGGGCGTGACCTTCGCCGGCGGTGAGGAGCTGTACCAGATCGCACAGGATATGGCGAATATGCTGCGTGAGGACGAGGGCTGCAACTACGTCATCTGCCTGGGCCACCTGGGCATCGACGATGAGACCGCCGCCACCGGCAACCGCTCTATCGACCTGCTGAACAAGGTCACCGGAATCGACGTGTTCATCGACGGTCACTCCCACTCCACTGAGGAGGAGATCGTTGAGAAGACCAACACGGACCGCAAGGTAGGCGACACTATCCTGACCTCTACCGGCACGAAGCTGGAGAACATCGGCGTTGTGACCATCAAGGACAGCACCATCACCACCACGTGCTTGTCCACCGAGGACATGGGGGCGGCCGACGACGCCATCGCCGCCCGCGCCGCCGCCATCATCGCCGAGATCGAGGCTGACTACGGCACAGTGTTCGCCAAGACCGAGGTGACGCTGAACGGCGAGAAGGACCCCGGCAACCGCACGCAGGAGACCAATCTGGGCGACCTGATCACCGATGCGCTGGTATGGGGCGCCGAGCAGCAGGGCGAGACTGTTGACGCAGCCATCACCAACGGCGGCGGCATCCGCGCCACCATCGAGGCCGGCGACATCACCAAGAAGGACGTCAACACCGTGCTGCCCTTCGGCAACACCCTGAGCATCATCAAGATCACCGGTACGGAGCTGCTGGAGGTGCTGGAGGCCTCCACCTTCTGCACGCCGGAGGCCATCGGCGGCTTCCCCCAGGTATCCGGCATCGAGTTCACCGTGGACACCACCAAGGGCTATGATCAGGGCGACGAGTATCCCGGCACCACCTACTTCGCCCCCAAGACCATCAACCGTGTGACCATCAAGACCGTGGGCGGCAAGGACTTTGACCCGGCGGCCACGTACACCATCGCCACCAACGACTTTATGGCCAGCGGCGGCGACACCTACTACCGCTTTGTCAACGCCACCGCCAACTACGACCTGGGCATCCCCATGGACGAGGTGGTCATGGACTACATCACCACCGTGCTGAACGGCACCGTTGCCGCCGACAAGTACGGCGAGCCCGCGGGGCGCATCCACGTGCTCGTTTCCTGACATATCCGCACATAAAAAGGACCGCCTCGCGGCGGTCCTTTTTATGTGCGAAAAAACACCCCTCGGCGTGAGCCGAAGGGTGTTTTGTGCATCTGCAATTACTTGCCCATGTTCATCTGCGCAGCGACCTCAGCGGCGAAGTCCTCCTGCTTCTTCTCGATGCCCTCGCCGGTCTGGAAGCGAACGGCATCCACGAACTTGACGGAGCCGCCCAGCTTCTTGGCGGCGTCGGCGATATACTTCTCCACGCTGCCCTGGAAGATGTCGCCGCGGACGAACTCCATCTGCAGCAGGCAGTTCTCCTCGTAGAACTTGTTCATCTTGCCCATGACGATCTTCTCCTTGACGGCCTCGGGCTTGGAGGCCATCTTGGGATCGGTGTCCATCAGGGCCAGCGCGATCTTCTTCTCCTCGGCCAGCACCTCATCGGTGACCTGGGACTTGTCCCAGAAGCGGGGGTTCAGGGCCGCGATCTGCATGGCGACGTTCTTGCCGATCTCGGTGGCGTCGATGCCGCCGTCCACAGCCAGGTTCACCAGCACGCCGATCTTGCCGCCGGCATGGACGTAGCCCACGCTGGTGTTCTCGGAGAAGCGGACGAAGCGGCGGATCTGCAGGTTCTCACCGATGGACATGACCTTCTCGGGCATGGTCTCGGAAACGGTCAGGTCGGAGCCGACATACTTGCAGTTCATCAGGGCGTCCACATCGGCGGGATCCTGCTCGGCGATGACCTTGGCGATGTCCTTGACGAAGGCCACGAACAGGTCGCTCTTGGCGCAGAAGTCGGTCTCGCAGTTGACCTCGACCACGACGCCCACGCCGTTCTCGGTCAGGGCATAGGACATACCCTCGGCGGCGATGCGGCCGGCCTTCTTGGCAGCCTTGGCCAGGCCCTTCTCGCGCAGCCACTCGACAGCCTTGTCCATATCGCCGTCGCACTCGACAAGCGCCTTCTTGCAGTCCATCATACCCACGCTGGTCATCTCGCGCAGGGTCTTCACATCAGCAGCAGTAAAAGCCATTTGTATTTCCTCCTGTAAAAGTTGAATTAAAAGGGGCAGGGACACTTCCCTGCCCCGTGCGTTACGCGGTATCTATCGAGTTGGCTTACTCGGCGTCCTTGGCCTCGGCGGCCTCCTCCACCTGCTCACCCTGACGGCCCTCGATCATGGCGTTGGCCATAACGGAGGCGATCAGCTTGATGGCGCGGATGGCGTCGTCGTTGCCGGGGATGGGATAATCGATCTCATCGGGATCGCAGTTGGTATCGGCGATAGCCACAACAGGAATGCCCAGACGGTGGGCCTCGGCGATGGCGTTGCGCTCCTTGCGGGTGTCCACGATGAACAGGGCGCCGGGCAGCTTCTTCATTTCCTTCACGCCGCCCAGGTACTTCTCCAGCTTCTCGATCTCGCCCAGGTGCTTGATGACTTCCTTCTTGGGCAGCATATCGAAGGTACCGTCAGCCTGCATGGTCTTCAGCTGGTTCAGACGGTCGATACGGGTACGCATGGTCTTGAAGTTGGTCATCATGCCGCCCAGCCAGCGGGCGTTGACGTAGTACTGGCCGCAGCGGGCAGCCTCGTCCTTGATGGCCTCCTGGGCCTGCTTCTTGGTACCCACGAACAGCAGGGTCTGGCCGTTCTCGGACAGCTGACGCACGAAAGCATAGGCCTCCTCCAGCTTCTTCACGGTCTTCTGCAGGTCGATGATATAGATGCCGTTGCGCTCCGTGTAGATATAGGGAGCCATCTTGGGGTTCCAGCGGCGGGTCTGGTGACCGAAGTGGACGCCTGCCTCCAGCAGGGACTTCATGGATACGACGTTCTGATTTGCCATGTTGGTTTGTTTCTCCTTTTGATTTTAGTTTGTACCTCCAGCCTCTTCCGCCCTCCGGCCAACCTTGCGGCACCGACCGAAAGTCTGAAGCTGTGCGGATTTACCGCAATATAATACCACGCGGCACGGCATAATGCAAGAAGTTTTTGCCCGTTTTCCGCAGTTTTTTACTGCTTTTCCCCGGAAATATCACCGGAAATGGCTGCGGCCAGCTGCTCAATGGCCTGCATCTGCGCTTCGTGGGCGGCAGAGCGGATGGTCACGGGCGCGCCCACCTGCTGCCAGCCCTTCAGCGGCTCGATCAGCGCCGCCATCTGGCGGGCGGTGACGGGCGCCCAGGTGCCGTTTTCCAGCAGGGCGAACCTGCGGTTTTGCAGGCCGTGGGAGGCGATATCCCGCAGCAGCTCGTCCATGGTGATGAACACGCCGCCGTTATAGGTGGGCGCGGCAAACACCAGATGGCTGTAGCAGAAGGCGTCGGACACCACATAGGAGCTGGGCGTCACGGACACGTCGTACATCTTCACCTTCACGCCCCGCTCGGCCAGGCGGCAGGCCAGAATGTTGGCGGCGTTTTCCGTGTTGCCGTACACGGAGGCGTAGGCGATCATCACGCCCTGCGTCTCCGGCTCGAAGCGGCTCCACAGGTCGTATTTGCCCAGAATATAGCCCAGGTCCTGCCGCCAGACATGGCCGTGGAGCGGCAGCAGCATACGGATATCCAGTCCAGCGGCCTTTTGCAGCACCGCCTGGACCTGTGCGCCGTACTTGCCCACGATGTTGGTATAATACCGCCGTGCCTCGTCCAGCACCTCCCGGTCGAAGTCCACCTCATCGGCGAACAGGGTACCGTTCAGCGCGCCGAAGCTGCCGAAGGCATCGGCGGACAGCAGCAGCTTGTCCGTCTCGTCATAGGTCATCAGCACCTCCGGCCAGTGGACCATGGGCGCGGCGATAAAGCGCAGGGTATGGCGGCCGGTGCAGAGGGTGTCACCCTCCTTCACCACGGTGACGCGGCCGGCCAGCTCCGCGTCGAAGAACTGGGCGATCATGTTCTTGGCGGCGGCACTGCACAGGATGCCCATGTCCGGGTACTGACGGGCCAGGTCGGCCATCTCGGCGGCGTGGTCCGGCTCCATGTGGTGGACCACCAGATAGTCCGGCGCTTTGCCGTTCAGGACGTGGGCCACATTTTCACGGAAGGTGGTACGCACGGCGCTGTCCACCGTGTCGAACAGGACAGTCTTGTCGTCCATCAGGAGATAGCTGTTGAAGCTGACGCCGTCGGGCACACCGAACACACCCTCGAACAGGGCCAGACGGCGGCAATCCGCGCCTACCCAGGTGTAGTCGTCGTTGACTTTTCTGATGCAATACATGGTCATTCATCCTTTCCATGATTTTTTCAGGGGTATTATAGCAGTAATGTCAAGCTTTTACCAGCGGCAAAATGCAAAAAACAGCGCCCGGTCTCTCGACAGGGCGCTGTTTGTGCAGAAAGTTACGCCTTCTTGGCGATCTCGCACAGGGCGGCGAACGCCACGGGATCGCTGATGGCCATCTCGGACAGCATCTTGCGGTTGATCTGGATGCCGGCGACCTTCAGACCGTGCATGAAGGTGGAGTAGTTCAGACCGTTGGGCTTCACAGCAGCGGAGATACGGGTGATCCACAGCTGACGGAAGTCACGCTTCTTCAGACGGCGGCCCACATAGGCGTAGGTCAGAGACTTCATGACCTGCTCGTTGGCCATCTTGAAATGCTTGGACTTGGCGCCCCAGTAGCCCTTAGCCAGCTTCAGCGTCTTGTTTCTTCTTTTACGCGCCATCATTGCGCCTTTAACACGTGCCATATTCTAATTGCCTCCTATTCTAACGAAAACGTATCTTATTTGTAGGGGATCATCTTGCGGATGGTCGCCTCGGTGGTGCAGTCAGCATAGGTGGTGCTGCGCAGACGACGGCCACGCTTGGTGTCCTTCTTGGTCAGGATGTGGCTCTTGAACGCGTGAGCTCTCTTGACCTTGCCGGTCTTCGTCAGATTGAAGCGCTTTTTTGCGCCGCTATGGGTCTTCAGTTTAGGCATAGTTGTTTTCTCCTTCCAATATGATCCTTTGCGAATGAAATGCTTATTTGCCGACCTTGGGGGACAGGAAAATAGACATATTCCGGCCCTCCAGCTTGGCGGCTTTGTCCAGGGTGGACACCTCGGTACACAGCTCGGCGAACTTGTTGAGCAGATCGCGTCCGATCTCGGTGTGCGCCATCTCGCGGCCGCGGAAGCGGACGGAGACTTTGACGCGGTTGCCGTCGGACAGGAACTTCTGCGCGTTCTTCAGCTTGGTGTTGAAGTCGCCCACGTCGATGCCCGGAGACATACGGATCTCCTTGATCTCGACAACGTGCTGGTTCTTTCTGGCTTCCTTCTCGCGCTTGCTCTGCTCGAACTTGTACTTGCCGTAGTTCATCAGCTTGCACACCGGAGGCGTTGCCTGCGGAGAGATCTTTACCAGATCCAAGCCCTGCTCCTCTGCGGTACGCAGCGCCTCCTCGCCGGACACGATGCCCAGCTGCTCGCCATTCTCGCCGATCAGTCGGATCTCCTTGTCGGTGATCTCCTCGTTCAGTTGATGCTGTACCTTGCTAATACCGAAGCACCTCCAATCCAAAATAAAAACGCGGACGCTCCGGGCATCCGCGAAACAACACAAACAGCCCTTTCGGGCGCTTGTATGACGCTGTTGACCTCTTTGCCGTTGCTGGAGGTGAGGCGGATGCACCGACCTTCTTTGTTTTCTCGGATATTTTATACTATCCCGGCGTGTTTGTCAACGGCTTTTTCCAGAATTTTTTTACATATTTTCTGCGGCGGCGGTGAAACTATGGTTGTACCTGAGGTACAAAGGGTACAGAAAATGGAGGTATATCTCATGGATAACACGAAGAACACCAAAAACACCAAGAACACCAACACCACCAACACCACCGACAACACGGAAAACACCAATACCAAGAACGCCAAGAACGCGAAAAACTGCAAATAACTTCTTCATGTCTTCGTATAAAGGGAGGGGCCGGACGGCCCCTCCCTTTATATCCATCAATGCTCCGTCTTGCCCAGATACTCCTCCAGTGTGATATCCCGGTTGAAGATCTCCTGTGCCGCGTCCTTGCCCACATAGCGGTAGTGCCACGGCTCATAGATGATACCGGTGATATCGGTCTTTCCGTTGGGGTAGCGGTGGATGAAGCCGTACCGCCAGGAATTGGCCATGAGCCACTTCTGGGTCTCCGTGCTCTCCTGAGCAGAGGTCAGGTCCTGCATATTGGCGTCCACCAGGTCCACCGCCAGGCCCAGTTGATGCTCGCTGGTGCCGGGGATGGCCACGGCCTTGGCCGCCTCGGCTTTGGCCTCGTCCTCACTCATGCCGCTGCTGATGAGCCGCTGCACCTTGTTGTCGTACAGGCTCTGCTGCGTTTCCTGCGCGCGGTAACTGGAGCAGTTGACCGGACTGTAGCCCGCCGCCTTGCAGGCGTTGATCATCTCCATATACGCCTCATAGCAGCGGCTGTCCACCCGGTGGCCGTCATCCAGTGTCACCAGGTCCACCGTCCAGTCATCGGGCAGGGGGTTCCAGGGGTTCACCAGTGTCAGCAGCTCGTCGTCCACGATGACGCCGTCGTCCGGTGTCGTAGTGTCGCCTACATTGTCCACGGACTGATTCGTGTTCTGGGCGTCGTCCGCCGGAGCATCGTCCTTTTTGCAGCCCTTGATGATGAATATCGCACCCACGATGATGCCGGCCAGCAACACGGCGGCGATGATGCGGTTCCGCATGGCCTCCCGGTAGCGCTTCTGCCGGCGGCGTTCTCTTTCGTAATCCATTCTGTTACCTCAATTCCTCGGGGTATACCCCCGTCTCATGCAGTTTGATAAGCTCCCGTGCCACACGGGCGCGGTCCTCGTGATACGTCATGCCGAACCAGCGGTCCGCCGACTTCAGCACGCTGACGCGCAGTTCTCCCGCCGCCAGCAGGTCGCCCACCATGGTGGGCAGCAGGCACTCGGCCTTCACCGACTGCCCCGCCTCGCTGCGGAGGAAGTCGTGGAAATACGTCTCCAACGCGTCGAAGACGGAGGGGGCAAAGCCCCAGAAGTTCATGGACACCACCGTGTCGCCGTCCAGCACCGCTCCGGTATCCTCGTCCCGGATGACGCCGTCCTGCAGCAGGGCGATCTTCAGCGTCTCGCGGATGTCGCTGAGATACCCGTCCTTCACATGGCACACACCCCGGGACACGGTGCCGTGGGCAGTGACGGTGTTCTTCAGCAGATAGCCCACCATGGTGGCCGCGCCCGCCTTCGGCAGGCGCTGCAGCTCCGCATATATGGTGCGGTAAGCGTCCGCGCCGTAGAAATCGTCGGCGTTGATGACGCAGAAGGGCTCGTGGACGATATCGCGGGTACACAGCACCGCGTGGGCCGTGCCGAAGGGCTTTGTCCGCCCCGCCGGCTTTGTATACCACGCCGGCAGTGTCGTGTCGTCCTGATAGGCGTAACGGACCTCCACGGGCCGTCCGTCCGCCGTGTGCAGCCGGGACGCCATATTGCCGCACAGGCGCTCCATCAGCTCCCGCATATCCGGCTTGATGATGAACACGACCTTGTCAAAGCCCGCCCGCACCGCGTCGTACACACCGTACTCCATCAGTATCTCTCCGTGGGGCCCCACGCCGTCGGTCTGCTTGCTGCCGCCGTAGCGGGAACCGATCCCCGCCGCCATGATGACCAGCGCTGCGTGCATAGTCTTTCCTCCTTGATTTTTCATAGCTATCATCATACCACGGATGGCAAAAAAAACAAGCGCATTTCAAGCGTCTTAATAGAAAGTTAAGGCATTTGGAAGAAAATACCCGGGAACTACTGGATTTTTCCTTTTCCGCCGTGTATAATAATTTTTTGCGGCCAGCTGCCGCGTGAGATGAGAGAAATAGAGTCATAAGGAGAGAACCGCCATGTCCGCCACGCAAAAAGTCATGGGCCATGTGTACGCCATTTTCACCATTCTGGTGTGGGGCAGCTGCTTCGTGCTGACCAAGCAGATGCTCACCGCCTATACCGCTATCCAGATCATCCCCCTGCGGATGGGCCTGGCCTATATCACGCTGTGGGCGCTGCGGCCCAAGACTCTGAAGCTCCCCTGGAAGGACGAGCTGATGTTCATCCTCATCGGCGTTACCGGCGGCAGCTTCTACTTCTTCCTGCAGAATACAGCGCTGACCTACACCTTCGCCGCCAATGTCAGCATCATCATCGCCCTGTCCCCCATCCTGACGGTCATTTTGGCCCAGCTGTTCTCCCGCAATGGCGAGCGCCTGGGCAAGTTCGTGTACATCGGCGCGGTCATCGCCATCGCCGGCGTGGTGCTGGTGGTGCTCAACGGCCAGCTGACCTTCCACCTGAACCCTCTGGGCGACCTGATCGCCCTGGCCGCCGCCCTCATGTGGGCCGTGTACTCCATCCTTATCAAGAAATACACCGAGCAGTACGACAACTTCCTGGTCACCCGCCGGGTCATGCTGTGGGCCTTCATCACCGCCGTACCGCTGATGCTGCTGACGGACGGTATGCCCGACCTGCACCCCCTGTTCACCCAGACCAACGTCCTGCTGAGTTGGCTGTTCCTGGGCGTGTTCGGCAACGCCGTATGCTTCGCCATCTGGAACATCGCCTTCCAGCGGCTGGGCGTGGTCATCACCAACAACTATCTGTACGCCTCCCCCTTCGTGACGCTGGTGGTGGGCTACCTGCTGCTGGACGAGCAGATCACGGTGATGAGCGTCATCGGTGCGGTGCTGATCACCGTAGGCGTCATCGTGGCGTTGAAAAAGCCCAAGGAGACCGCCTGACCTCCCGTACATACAAAAACCGTGCGCCGCACAGCCGCGCACGGTTTTCTTGTTGCTTTTCTCCCCGTTTTTGGTATACTTACAGTAGGTACAACACCGTAAAGGAGGGCTCCCCATGCGACAGATATGTACATCCCGCAAGGTCTGGCTTCCCATTCTGCTGCTGTTCACCGCCGTATTCATTTTCGCCTGCTGGGACAGGGGCGTGTCCATCGACTTCGACGGCACCGGCCTGTACCTTGCCAGCCCGCTCGATTCTGCCATCGAGGCCGTTCCCGTTTCCTTCCACGGCCAGCTACGCAAGAACGTTTACACCGGCAGCTGCGACATACCCGGTGTGCTCCAGTGTGACGACCTCTGCGTCGTCTTCCGCGGCGACGAGAGTACCGATGTCTACTGCCGCGACCAAGCCTACTCCGAACCCACGCCCATCCACAGCATCACCCTTTACCGGGTGCAGCGCTGCGCCGAGATCCGCCTGTGGAGCGAATATACCGTGGAGGGAGACCGCGTCCTCGCCACCTTTGACCCGCTCATGCACCCCACCCTCACCGTCACCGAGTGAGACAGTCCCCCATAACGCACCGCATCCCCCGGCACACGCCGGGGGATGCGCTTTTTCTGTTGTTCATCTTCTCCCCAGGCGACTGAACCACCAGAAGGTCAGCGGCCAGACACACCCGGCGAACAGCACCACCAGCAGGTAGCGGATGCCCCCGGCGATGGCGGCGTTGCCGCCCAGCAGGGCGATCAGCGGGGCCTTCAGCCCGGAGCGTATGGCCAGCAGACAGCCAAAGCCCACTGCCAGCTTGATGAGCTGCGCCCACCACACCGCCTGTGTCTCGAACCGGATGTACTTCCGGTCAGCAATGTTGGATACCAGCATACCCACCGTGGCGCCCAGCAGCTTCCAGCCGTTCTCCAAAGCACTGAGGTAGTTGGCGGTGTCCTCAGCGGCAGCACCCGTATCGCCCCGCAGGTACAGATAGCCCACGAAGGCCCCGCTGCACACCACCATAGCCAGTATGGTGTACGTCAGCACCACCGGCCGCCGGTCGGCCTCCTCCATCAGCGGATAGACCACCAGCACCAGCACCGCCGCGATCAGGAACGACACGCCCACATCCAGCGGTGTGTGGACACCCAGATACATCCGGCTGAACGCGATGAGCACCGTCAGCACGACCAGCACCACCCGCAGCCAGCCGCGGCGGGTATACCGGGCGATGCCGCCATAGGTGGCCACGGCGTTCTGTGTGTGACCGCTGGGGAAGGAATACCCCGTGGCCTCCGCCCGGGCAGACTCCACAATGGTGAAATCCGGGTCCTTTATCCACGGCCGGGGCACGCAGCAGAGTATTTTCAGGAATTGATTGATGACCGTGCCAAAGAAGCCCACGATCATCAGGTAATAGCCCTCGCGCTTGCTGACGCACCAGAACACCGTCACGGCGATGACCATGAAGAACAGCTCGCCGCCCAGCAGCGTGATGACCGACATGATCTTATCCAGCGCAGGCGTGCGGATGCTCTCCAGCGCGTACAAAACTCCCATAAAGTCTCCCTCCTTTATGTTCTTCCGCTATTCTACTACACTTTTCTCCGCCGTGCAAGTGCAAGCGTTGACGGCACCGCGGCACCGTGCTATACTGTAAAAAAACGCAAGGAGGCCCCGCCATGAAGCCTGAAGAGCTGCTGTCCGTCCTGCACACCGCTAACCGTCTGAAGGACACCACCCGCCACTGCTGGACGCCTGGGAACCGCCACGAGAGCGTGGCCGACCACAGCTGGCGGCTGGCGCTGACGGCTTTCTTTCTTCGGGACGAGTTCCCGGAGACGGATATGGACAAGGTCATTAAAATGTGCCTGATCCACGACCTGGGCGAGTGCTTTACCGGCGACATCCCCAGCTTTCTGAAAACCGACGCCGACACAGCGAAGGAGGACGCCCTCCTGATCCAATGGGTAGGGACACTGCCCCAGCCTTACCGCACGGAGATGGCCGCCCTGTACGCGGAGATGGACGCGCTGGAGACGCCGGAGGCCAAGCTCTATAAGGCGCTGGACAAGCTGGAGGCCGTCATCGCCCACAACGAGTCCCCCATCTCCTCCTGGCTGCCCCGGGAGTACGACCTGAACCTGACCTACGCCGACGAACACGTGGCGTTCTCCCCATACCTCACGGCGCTTCGCGCCGCCATCCGACGGGAGACGGCGGCAAAGATAGAAAAAGGCGAATAAAAAGCTTCCCGGCATTTGCCGGGAAGCTTTTTATTCACCCGCTGCCGCCAGCAGCGCATCGGACAGCCTCGCGTATTCCTCCAGGCCCAGGGCCTCGCCCCGTACGGTGGGGGACAAGCCGCAGCCGGCGACGATGGCCGCCAGCTGCTCCTTGGGCAGCTGCCAGCCGGTCTGCAGGCTGTTCACCAGCGTCTTGCGCCGCAGGGCAAAGCCCGCGCGCACCGTCCGCCAGAAGGCCTCCTCGCTCCGCACCTGTACCGGCGGGGCCTTTCTTGTAACGCAGCGCACCACGGCGGATGTCACCTTGGGCGGCGGCATGAAGCAGCTGTTGGGCACCTCGAACAGCAGTTCCGGCACGGTGTAGTACTGCATCAGCAGGGAAAACGCGCCGTAATCCGCCGTGCCCGGCTTCGCGCAGATCCGCAGGGCTACCTCTTTTTGAATGAGCACCGTTAGTTGCCGGAAGCACCCGGCCCGGACACAGGCCGTGAGAAACGGTGTGGTGATGTTGTAGGGCAGGTTGGCGCACAGCACCACCGGCAAGCCCGGAAACTTCTCCGCCGTCGCCGCCGCCAGGTCCAGCGCCATCACGTCGCCCTCGATCAGGGTGAAGTTGTCATAGTCCGCCATAGTCTCCGCCAGCACCGGCGGCAGGCGCTTGTCCAGCTCCACCGAAACCACCTTTTCCGCCCGCCGGGCCAGCTGCACCGTCAGTGCGCCGATGCCGGGGCCTACCTCCAGCACGCCGCAGCCGGGAACGCAGCCCGCCGCGGCGATATCCTCCGCCACGTCACCCCGGATGAGAAAGTTCTGTCCCAGCGCCTTGGCAAAGTGAAAGCCGTGCCGCGCCAGCAGTGCCTGTATATCGTTCCGATCGCACAGATCCATCGTGTTTCTCCTTCACTGCATATTGCCGCCATTGTACCACCTTTTCCCCACCCGCGCAACGAAAAGCCGGAAAAAGTTTGCCTTTCTCCGTGCCGCGTCCCCTAAAACTTGACAAAATTGGAAGATAGTGCTATACTCCACGGGTATTGCTAATCGGTAACAAAAGTTACAAATTGTTTCAATTTTTATTGTCCGCCCTGTTTGAACACCTCCCGGGGCGGCTATACTGCGAGGTACTATGGAACAAACAGCCGTCACACAACCGAAGCGCTTGCAGCCGAAAAAGCCGCGGCGCCGCATCACGCCGGCCACGGTGTGCCAGGCCATCCACGATGTGCCCTACATCGTGGCTCGGGCCCTGATCCGCGCCGTGCGCGCCGTGGGCCACTGCTTTGCCTGGACCTGGGACGCCATCGCTTCCGACGTCAGGGCCAACTGGCGCGCTTTCTGCTGCGGACGGCTGGTGACCGGCTGCCGTGACGCCCTGCGTTCCCCGTCCCTGCGGGAGGTGCACCACATCATGCGCGATCATCCCTCTATCCGCGCCATCACCATGATCGCCGTCACGGCGGTGATCTTCGCCGCCGCCGTTATGGCGGAGCCGGTACGCACCATGGACGCCATCTGCATCGTGGTGGACGGCGACGGTCCCCACGTACTGGACGAGCGCAGCGAGGAGCGCACCTATGACGATCTGCTGCTGCGCCGCAGCCTGGGCGACAAGTCCATGCAGCTGCTGCTGGAGCCGGGCCGCACCATCACCATCACCCACGGCGACGACACACACACCCTCACCACCGAGGCCGAGCGCCTGTCCTCCCTGCTGCGGCGCAGCGGCATCCGTCTGGGTGAGGACGAGATGGTGGAGCTGAATGTCGCCGGCGAGGACCCTGCCATCCGCATCAGCGATACGCTGACCTACCAGCACTATGTCACTGTGGAGACGGACTACAAGATCCTTCGCTCACCGGATCCCCTGATGGACAAGGGCACCGAGGAGATCATCCGCAAGGGTATCCCCGGCCAGATCGTGGAGACGTATGAGGACACTGTGGTCAGCGGTGAGGTAGTATCTACCAAGTATATCGGTGCCAGCCACGACACCTCCCACGCGGAGCTGGTGCGCTACGGCACCCGCGTCTACGAGGTGGAGGAGGGCGACACCATCGAAAAAGACTTCCCCAACGAGGTGGGCGAGGGCGGCTACCTGCTGTTCGCCTCCGGCGACACCATGACCTATAACAAGGTGATGCTCTGCTCCTCCACCGCCTACTACAGCGGCGGCGACGGCGGCGCTGCCTGGACCACGGCGGTGGGTGCCGCGGTGGGCGTGGGCACCGTGGCCGTAGACCCCAAGGTGATCCCCTACTACACCAAAATGTTCATCCAGACCACCAACGGCCGCCGTGTCTACGGCATGGGCACCGCCCTGGACTGCGGCGGCGCCGTCAAGGGCAACATCGTGGACCTGTGGTTCCCCACCAAGGCGGACTGCTACTCCTGGGGCCGCCGAAACGTCACCGTGTATATTCTGGATAAAAAGGCAAGCTAAGAGCATGGCCCCGGCGGGGCCATGCTCTTTCTTTACCCGCAGCCCCCGGTGTGAGCCGGGGGCTGCTTTTTTATTCTCCGTAGTGCACGTGCAGCAGCGCGTGACACTTTTCCTCGCCGTACTCCCTGAGTAAAGACGTGACGATGGGGTTTTTCTCCGCCCGCTTGAACATAGCGGAGGCATCGGCGGCATACAGTCCCTCGCCCCGCTTCTTCTTCACGTTGCTCAGCCCATAGGGCTGTCCCGCGCCGCCCACGCAGCCGCCCTGACAGGTCATGACCTCTATCAGGTGGTAGAAGCACTTGCCCGCTTCGATATCCGCGATCAGCTCCTTGGCGTGGATCAGCCCGTTGACCACGGCGATACGCAGCTCCTGCCCGTCCACGTTCAGTTCCACATGGCGGATGGCGCCGTCGCCCCGCAGGTCGGTGACACGGACGGCCCGCAGCGCATTCTTGCTCTTGTCCGGCAGGCAGTGACGCACCACCGCCTCGGCCACACCGCCGGTGACACCGTAAATCACCGCCGCGCCGCTGCCCAAACCGAAGGGCAGGTCCGGGGACTCCAGCTCCAGCTCGTCCAGCTGCACGCCCGTCTCACGCATCATGTCCACCAGCTCCCGGGTAGTCAGCACCAGATCCACATCCGGCCGACCGTTATGGACGAACTCCGGCCGCGCCGCCTCCATCTTCTTGGCAGTGCAGGGCATAATGGCGATGTTGTAGGTAGTCCGCCCGTCGGCGGCATCTTTTTCGGCGTATTTGTCACGGATGACCGCCGCGAACATCTCCATGGGCGATTTGCAGGTGGAGATATGCTTCAGATACTTAGGGGCGTTGAACTCCAGATACCGCACCCAGGCGGGACAGCAGCTGGTGAACATGGGGAACGGCCCGCCGTTTTTCAGCCGCTGCAAAAATTCCTCCGCCTCCAGTATGGTGGTCATATCCGCGCCGAAGTTGGTGTCGTACACCTCGTCCACACCCATGAGCTTCAGCGCCGTGGTCATCTTGTCAATGACGTTCACGCCTGCCGGAATGCCAAAGGCCTCACCCACCGCCACACGGACGGCCGGCGCGATCTGCACCACCACACGCTTCTTCGGGTCATGGATGGCCGCCCACGCGGTGCCGATCTGATCGTTAACGGTGATAGCGCCGGTGGTGCACACGGCGGCGCATTGGCCGCAGCCCACGCACTTCGTCTCGCCCAGCTTTTTGTCAAAGGCCGGCATCACCTGCAGCTCGCTGCCCCGGAAGGCAAAGTTCAGAATGCCCTGTCCCTGCAGCTCCTCGCACACCCGCACGCAGTCGCCGCACAGTATGCACTTGTTGGGGTCCCGGAACACCGCGTAGCTGGTGTAATCCTTCTCGTACCGGGGCTTATTGTTGGGGAAACGGATATGCCGCACACCAAAGCGCTGGGCCAGCTCCTGCAATCGGCAGTTGCCGCTTTTGGCACAGGTAGTGCAGGAGCAGTCATGGGCCGCCAGCAGCAGCTCCAGTATCATCCGCCGGTGCCTCAGCAGCCGGGCGGTGTTGGTCCTGATCTCCATGCCGTCCCGGGGCTCCATGGAGCAGGAGGCGTCAATCTTCCCGGTCTTTACGTCCTCCACGATGCACATACGGCACGCGCCGTGAACGGACAGGTCGGAGTAATAGCAGAACGTGGGGATATCGATACCCGCCTTGCGGATGACCGCCAGCACGTTGCGCTCGCCGTCAAAGGGCACCCGCTGCCCGTCGATGACCATAATTCCCTTTGCCATGGCTCACTCCTCCTCAATGGCGTCGATCGCGCCGAAGGGGCACGCGCCCCAGCAAGCGCCGCAGTGGATGCACTTCTCGTTGTCAATGACGTAGGGCATACGGGGCTGCCCGGAGATGGCCTCCATGGGACAGTTCCGCGCGCACTTGCCGCAGCCCTTGCACAGCTCCGGTTTGATCTCCAACCGGCGTTTGCGCCCGTTGCAGATGGGACAGTGGTGATCCACCACATGGCGCAGATAATCCTGCCGGAAGTTCCGCAGGGTGGACATCACCGGCTTGCAGGCCGTCTGCCCCAGGCCGCACAGGGCCGTGTCCGTGATGGTATCGCTAAGAGACTCCAGCAGATCCAGATCGGCCAGACTCCCCTCGTTATTGATGATGCGCTCCAGCGTCTCCAGCATACGCTTTGTGCCCTCCCGGCAGGGGGTGCACTTGCCGCAGCTCTCGTTCTGGGTAAAGTGCATAAAGAACCGTGCCACCTCCACCATGCAGGTGTCCTCGTCCATGACCACCAGGCCGCCGGAGCCGATAATGGCCCCCAGCTTCTTCAGCGAGTCGAAGTCCATAGGGTAGTCCAGATGCTCCTCGGTCAGACATCCGCCGGAAGGCCCGCCGATCTGCACGGCCTTGAACTTCTTTCCGTTCGGTATGCCGCCGCCGATGTCGAAGATGATCTCCCGCAGGGTGGCGCCCATAGGCACCTCCACCAGTCCCGTATTCACCACGTTGCCCGTCAAAGCAAATGTCTTGGTACCGGCGCTGCCCTCGGTGCCGATGCCCCGGTACCACGCCGCGCCCTTGTTGATGATGTTCGGCACGTTGGCGAACGTCTCCACATTGTTCAGCACCGTAGGCTTGCCCCACAGTCCCTGGTCTACCGTCCGGGGCGGCTTTACCCGGGGCATACCCCGCTTGCCCTCGATAGAGGCGGTCAGGGCGCTGCCCTCACCGCAGACGAAGGCGCCGGCGCCGCGGTTGATGTGGATATGGAAGCTGAACCCGCTGCCCATGATGTCGTCGCCCAGCAGTCCGGCCGCCGCAGCCTTGTCGATGGCCACCTGCAAACGCTTCACCGCCAGCGGATACTCGGCGCGGACGTAGATATAGCCCTCGTGCGCGCCGGTGGCGACGCCGGCGATCATCATGCCCTCCAGCACGGAATGGGGATTGCCCTCCATGATGGAGCGGTCCATGAAAGCGCCCGGGTCACCCTCGTCGCCGTTGCAGACGATGTACTTCACCGGTTCCTCTATGTGCCGGCGCACGCTTTCCCACTTACGTCCGGCGGGAAACCCGCCGCCGCCCCGGCCCCGCAGACCGGAGTCGGAGATCTCCCTGCAGATCGCCGCGCCGTCCATGTCGAACAGCGCCTTTTCAAAGGCGATGTACCCGCCCTTGGCAATGTATTCCTCCAGATTTTCCGCGTCACTGGTGCCGCAGCTGGCCAGCACCACCCGGTGCTGCTTCTTGTAAAAGGGGATATCCTCCTGCCGGGGATAGGACACGCCGTCCTGGTGATAGGTCAGCCGTTCGATGACCTCGCCGCCCAGCAGCGTTCTCTCCACGATCTCGCGGCAATCCTCCGGCTTCACGCGGACATACATCACACCCAGCGGCTCGATATGCACCAGCGGTCCCATCTCGCAGAAGCCGTGGCAGCCACTCATCTTGATGTGCAGGCTCTTCTCCGCGTCGCCGTGGTGGGTCAGCCCCACATACACCTGCAAGCCCCGCTGGGCACACTCCTCCCGCAGGTTCTCATATACCTTCATGGACCCGCTGGCGATACAGCCCGTACCGGCACAGATCAGCACGTTCAGGGACGATCTGCTCCGTTCCAGCGCCTCCGCCGCCTGCTGGTGCATGGCGCGGAAGCCCTCCCGTGTCAGCTTGCTCATTCCGCCGCCTCCTTTCCGCGAATGGCCTCCAACTCCGCCAGCGCCGTCTCCGGCGTCATCTTGGCGTACACCTCGCCGTCAACCGTCATCACCGGCGCCAGACCGCAGGCACCCAGACAGGCCACCGTCTCCAGCGTAAATACGCCGTCCGCGCTGGTCCTGCGCTTGCCGTCCAGCTTCAGGTACTCATAGATCGCGTCGTAGATAGGCCCGGACTTCCGCACATGACAGGCTGTGCCGTCACATACCTTGACGATGTGCTTTCCCTTGGGCTCCAGCGAGAAATTCTCATAAAACGTGGCCACGCTGTACACCCGTGAGACGCTGATGTGCAGCATATCCGCCACCAGTTCCATATTCTCCTGGCTCAGGTAGTTCTCCGACGCCTGTATCTCCTGCAAAATGGCGATGAGCTTCGCGCTGTCGCAGTCGTGGGCCCGGACGATGGCCACCGTTTTCTCCTGTTCCGATCTCATGCTCTCTCCTCCTAAAACGTGTTGAACGCCGTGTCGCTTAGCCTGTTAATTTTCTAACACTCCACCCGTACTGTACCATAGGCCCGCCCGCCTTGCAACAGCAAAAGAGGGGAAATTCTCACTGTGCGAACTTTTCTCCACCCTGCACAAAAACGTCCCCGCTTTTTTGCCTTAAACGGCAAAAAGCAAGGGGGCATAACTTTTTTTCATGGCTTTGACAGTATAAGTGCCCCCCGCAGGCCCATGGGCCTACGGGGGGCACTCTCTGTTTACATGATACCGGACTTTTCCTTGCTGGCAGCGATAGCCGCGTTCAGTCTTCGGGCCGGGTAATATACCAGCAGGCCGAACACCGTGAACAGCGCGCACATGCCCAGCAGCACCAGCGCGCAGCGCAGGTATGTGTCGCCGTACATACCGCCCACCGTCTCCCGGATCATATCCATGCCGTAGTGGAAGGGCATGAAGGGATACAGTGTCTGGAACAGCTGCGGCAGCACATGTACCGGGTATGAGCCGCCGGACCCGGCCACCTGAATGACCATGATAACGACTGACAGCGCCATGCCCACGTTGTCCAGGGCATACACCAGCGCGTAGTTCATGCTGGCAAAGTTCAACGAGCACAGGCAGCAGGCCAGCACGAACAGCGCCGGCTCCGCCGTCTCCATCCCCACGAAGTACAGGCACCCGAAGGCTGTCACCAGCGCCTGGGCCATGGCCATCAGGAAGAAGGTGAGAAACCGCCCAAAGTAGCGCTCCGCCGCCCGGCACCCGGCAAACTCCGGCTGGGTCACCGGCACCTTCAGCATCACGGCGGTCAGCAGGCTGCCCACAAACAGCGCCAGCATGACGTAGTAGGGCGACATGGCCGCGCCGTAGTCCTTGATCTCATAGATGATCTCCGTGTTCAGCTGCACCGGCGAGCTGAGGTAGTCGGCCATGCTTTCGGCATCGCTGCTCTCCATCAGCTCCGTAAAGCGCTTGAAGGCTTCGCTCTCCGTCACCCGGCGCACATCGTCCTCGATGTCCGCCAGATACGTCTCCACCGTGTTGGCCAGGGTGATGCCCGCGTCCAGCGTAGGCTGTACGGTGGTCATGGCATCGGCGTAGCTGTCCAGCGTGCCGGACACCTCGCCCAGGCTGCCGCCCACAGCCCCCAGCAGCTGCTGGACGGACCGCAGCGTGGTCTGGGCCTGTGCCCCGGTGGTGTGCAGGTATTCGTTGACCTCCTTATTGGTCCGCACCGCCGCCGCCAGCAGCTCCTGCCGCACCTGATGCAGCATATCCAGCACCGGTCCCTGCAGGGCCGACGGCTCCAGCGTATCCACCAGTGCGTCCAGCGCCTCCAGATCGGCGATAGCCGTCTCCAGCTGCGCCTTCACGGCCTCGTCCTCGGCGGCCTCCAGCTGGTCCTCCAGCGCGGCGATGGCCGCCCGTATCTTCCGGTGCAGGTCCGCCTTCAGCGCTTCGTCGGCGGCAGAGGTATCCATACTCCGCAGGGCATCCTCGATGTCGCCCAGTACCTTATCCGTGTTGTTCAGCACCGTCAGCAGGTCGCTGTACGCCGTGTCCGCCGCGCTCAGGCCCGTGCTGATAAGCTGCACCGTGCTGCCCGCCGCCGCATCGGCGTCCTCCACCGTTCCCCGTGCGTCCGCGATGGTCACGGACGCCGCGGTCAGCAGCCCGTCCGCCCCGTTCATCACGTCCTTCAGCGACAGCAGCACCTGCTGCAGCTGCGCCATCTCCTGCCGCGCACCGGTCAGCTTATCCATAATGCCGTCCGCCAGCGCCTCCGAGTCCAGCCCCATGGCCTTGAACACGGAGCCCACCGTGGTCAGCGCTTCGGCGGCCTTGCCGATGACCGTGGTGTTGATCTGCTCCTGCACGGCGGTCTTGGCCTTGCTGGTGATCTTGGGAGCGATGGCGTTCTTCTTCTCGTTCTCGTAATACTGTATCTGCGGGTGGCGCAGATCGCCGGACAGAATACTCACAAAATCCTCGGTAAATTCCTCCGGCACGATCAACGCCGCGTAGTAGTCGCCGGACTCCACCCCGTCCAGGGCCTCCGCCCGGCTGTCCACGAACACCCAGCCCATCTGGTCGTTGCTCTCCAGTCCCTGCAGCACCAGCGCGCCGATGTTCACCTCCAGACCCAGCACCTCGCAGCCCGCGTCCTCGCTGGCCACCGCCACGCTGATGCGGCTGGTGGACGCCGTGCCGTAGGGGTCCCAGTTGGACAGGATGTTGAACCAGGCGTACAGGCACGGTACCAGGCACAACCCCAGCAGCACCACCACCGCCACCACACTGGCCGTCAGCCGCCGCCAGTCGGCGCGAAAGATATTCCAGATGTTCTTCATCGGTCCACCTGCCCTTCCCGGCTCTCCGCCGCACCGCGCCGCAGGTCATCGGACAGCCCCTGTATCGCCCGGGTCAGCGCGTCCAGATCGGACGCCAGCTTCTCCGGGTCGTCCAGCAGCCGTTCCAGCACCCGCGCGCCGCTGTATACCGGCGCGGCAGGCGTCGGCGCGCTGTCTGCCTGCGGCGCTCCGCCGTGCACCTCCCGCAGTATCTCGTCCACGGAATATGCCTCCGGCTCCGGCGCTGCCGGTGCCTTTGTGACCGGCGTCTCCTCCGCAGGTGCCGGGGATATCTCCTCTGCCGCCGGCGTCTCCTCCGGCGCAGGTGCCGCTTCCGCCGCCGTTGCCTCCGTCTCCGGCGTCTCCTGTTCCTCCCGGGTGCCGTGGCGCAGCAGCAGACCCATCCGTGGCACCTTGGGCAGCTCCGGCAGCTCCAGCAGTGTGCCCAGGCTCTCCTGCTCCATCTGGGTGATGTTCTCCAGCTTCTTTTGCAGCTCATAGTCCGCGTACTCCACGGCGATCAGATATGCCGCCACTGCGAACATGGACAGTATCCACAGCATCAGGGTGAACACCTTGTTCCCCCCCGCCAGAAACATCAGCAGCATCAGACCCAGCGTCACCGCCAGCAGCATCCGCATACCGACGCGTATCCGCCGCCGGTTGTTCCGGTGCAGGGTGCTGACCTCCTCCAGCAGGCGGTCATACAACTCCTGATAGTCCCGTTCTTTTGTCATCGGTCAACACCTCCTTTCACAGCAGCTCCGTCTCCTCCAGCTTCTCCTCCATAAAGTGGTTCAGTCCCATGAAGGGCCGCCGCACCAGCAGGCCGATCAGCAGCGCCGCCGCGGCGAACAGCAGCAGGAAGCCGATCTGCTGCCAGTAGTAATTCCCGTACATCCCGCAGATGCACTCGCGCATAGCGTCGATGGCGTAGGGGAAGGGGAAGAAGCGATAGATCTTCTGGTAAATGGCCGGCAGCAGCTCGATGGGGAACGTGCCGGAGGAGCCTGCGATCTGCATGACCATGATGACCACCACGATGGCCTTGCCCACGTCGCCGAAGGACAGCGCCAGCGAGTAGATCAGCAGGCTGAAGGTAAAGGCCGTCAGCGCGCCCGTGAGATACAGCATCCCCGGGTGCAGGCACTGGACCTTCAGTATGTACAGATCACCGGTGACGATGACCGCCGCCTGTATCTGGCTCAGCACGAAAAAGAACAAGTACCGCCCGAAGTACAGCTCCGCCGGCTTCGGGTCGATCAGGCCCTCCGTCCGGGCGTGTATCTTGATAAGGGATGACAGGATCACGCCACCCACCCAGATGGCCAGCACCGTGTAGAACGGCGTCATGGCTGAGCCGTAGTTGGCGATGGGATACACCGCGTTCACGCTGGTCTGCACCATTTCCGGAAAATACTGGCCGTACACCGCCGGGTCGCCGCCCAGGATATCCACCAGCGTATCCATGTATTCGTCTGTGGTCAGCCCCTCCAGGTCGTCTATGGTGCTCTCCAGCGAGGTCAGCAGCTTCTCCGTAGCCGGCCGCAGCAGCGCCATGGTGTCGCCCACGGCGTCAGCGGTCTCCGCCAGTGCGGTCTTCATGGCCTTGGCGTCCCCGGCCAGCGCGGCCATGCCCTCCATGGTGTCCGCCACCTGACCGGCCACGGTGTCCAGCTCCTTTTGCAGCGCCTTTGAAGCCACGGGGATCCTATCCACCATCGTCCGGATGGACTTCACCAACGCGTCGCAGTCCGCCAGCAGGTCGGCAGAATCCGGACTCTCCGCCAATGCCCGCAGCTGCTTTGCTGTCTTGCGGCACTCCGCCGCCGTCTGCCGCGCCGCCTCCGCCTGGGTCTTGCCCGCCTCCGTGCCGGAGGCCTCCAGCCCCGCCGCCCACGTTTCCAGCGTGTCCGCCGCCTTTTCCAGCTGCGCCGCCGCATCTCGCAGCTGCTGCTGTGCCGACGGCAACTCCGGCGCGTTCCCAATGGCGCTGCTCAGCCGGTCCAGCGCCCGTTCCACCCGGGCCAGGGCCGTGTTCAGCCGCATCTGTATCTCCGCTGCCGTCTGCTGCAGCTGTGAGCCGTCCGGCAGGTTCTTGTTGATATTGGCCACGGCCGCCTCCAGCGCCGCCGCGCTGCTCTCCGACACGCCGCTGCCGCCCGCCGCCTCAAAGGCATCCATCATCCGCCCGCAGGCGTGCAGCAGGTCCTGGGCCTGGTACAGCACACCCTTCACGGCGGCCTCCGGGTCGTCGGCGGTCAGGTCCGCCGCCAGCAGATTGCTCTGCTCCATGATGCCGTCGATGACCACCTCCAGATAGTTTTCACTGATGGAGCGCTTCAGCGTCTCCACCGCCGTGTCGGTGATCTTGGTGGCCACGGCGTTCTTCTTGGCGTTTTCGTAGTAGGTGATGGCCGGCTTTCCCGTCCAGTCCGTCAGCATCCGAAACATATTCCGACTGAACTCCCTGTCAATGACCACCGCCGCGTAGTAGTCCCCGGACTCCACGCCGCCCTTGGCCTCCTCCTCGGTGTCCACGATGACCCAGTTGATGGACGTAGCCTCCCGCAGATCGGCCACCACGTCGTCGCCCTTGTTCTCGTAGGTGCCGTCCTCATCGGTATAGCCCTCGTCCAGCGACGCCACCGCGATGGATATCCCCCCGGTGTTGCCGTAGGGGTCCCAGTTGGAGTAGATATTCAGCCAGGCGTACAGGCTGGGCAGCAGGGCGATGGCGACCACCACCACGCAGGCGAAAAAGCACTTGCTCAGCGTCCGTATATCGGTTTTGAATACCGTCCAGATATTACGCATACTGCCTCCTTACGCGCGGCACGCCGCGCTGTATATAAAGCTGTCGTTAACAATAGTGTATCAGTATGTATTATACAGAAAGCCGCCATGATTTGTCCACACAAAACCCGTTTTTTGCCCAAAAATGCAGAAAAGAGACGGCTCCCGCCGTCTCTTTCGTTCTACTCTTTTTCTGTATCCTCCGCCACGATGCGGTAGTAGGTATTCCCCGTCAGCTTGTACACGATGGCATACAGCACCGCGAACACCGCAAAGCTCACCGCCGTTGTGCCGATCAGCAGCCCCCTGTTGTCCAGATTGAACAGGATCAGCAGCTTGTGGATGAACGGGAACGCGAAGCACAGATGCACGCCCGCCAGCACCAGCGGCAGATAGAACACCGTCAGCAGCTGGCTGTTGATGCTGCGGCGGATGTCCACCTTGGTCATGCCCACCTTCTGCATGATGTCGAACCGGCTCTGATCCTCATAGCCCTCCGAAAGCTGCTTGTAGTACAGGATAGCCACCGCCGCGAAGATAAACACGATACTCAGCATGATGCCCAGGAAGAACAATCCGCCGTACATGCCGTAGAAGTCTGCCCGGTTGGCGGCCTTGGACTCCACGCTGACGCCCACGCCCCAGTCACTGCTGACGCCCGCCAGATACCCGTTCAGCGCGTCCTCCAGATTGGGCGTTGTTCCGTCGATGTTACCCTGCTGGTTTTCCGGCAGATCAGTGTCGAAGGCGTAGTGCCACGTGGCCGTGAGATACCACCCGTACTTCTCGCTCAGTCCGTCCTCCAGCTCCTGCACGAACTGCGTGAAGTGCGGCATGACCACCATCAGGGTCGGGGTGATATCCGCCGAGAAGGGGCCGCTCAGCGGCGGAATGTCCCGATCCATGACCCGGAACGTCCATTCCCCGTCGACGGTCAGGGTGTCGTAAGGGAAATCCGTCCGCAGAGCCGCCACATACACCTGCCCGTCGTTCAGCGTCAGGCTCTGCCCCGTGGCAGCGTTGTAATCCTCCAGCGGCAGGAAATGCAGCTGCGTCACACGGGTGCTGTCCGCTGCGGACGCACCGGCGTTGCCCAACCGCAGATCCCCGCCGTCCGGCAGACCGCTGACGCTGATCTCACGGTATGTCGCCACATTACTGGTCTGCCCGCCGAAGTTGAAAACGGTGCTCTCCACACCCTGACGCAGCTGCTCCGCCTCCGCCTCGTCCAGCGGATGATCGCTTCTGCCGTATACCGCCACGTCCATGTCGCGGGGATACCGGGCATTCACCGCGTCCTCCTGCCCCACATACAGGCAGGTGGTGGATGAGATCATCACCAGCACCATGGTGGCCAGGATGCACACCGACGCCAGTCCCGCGCCGTTGCGCTTCATGCGGTAGGCCATGGAGGACACGGACACGAAGTGCTGGGGCCGGTAGTAGTATTTTTTGTTCCTTTGCAAGCCGCGGCACAGCGTCACCGACCCGCTGATAAACAGCAGATACGTGGCCGCGATCACCATGAGCACCGCCGCAAAGAACCACAGCAGCGCCGCCAGTGGTTCCTTGATAGACACCGCCAGCCAGTAGGCCCCGGCCAGCAGCACCGCCCCCGCCGCCGTCAGCACCCACTGCGCCTTGGGCGGCTTCTCGCCCACGCTCTCGCTGCGCAGCAGCCCCACCGCGCTGACGCCGTGCAGCTGCCGCAGCCCGTTCAGCAATATCAGCGTGTGGATGGCCGCAAACAGCGCCGCCGCAGCCAGCAGAGACGATACGGACACCGTCAGGGTATAGGTCACGGGCACCTGCAAAAGCCGCACCATACCCAACTCCGCCAGCTTATACAGTACCATGCCCAGAAGCAGTCCCGTCCCCGTGGTCAGGCCATAGGTGATGACCGTCTCCCACAGCAGAATGCGGGCGATGTTGCCCTTGCCCATACCCAGCACATTGTACAGGCCAAACTCCCTCTCCCGGCGGCGAATGAGGAACGAGTGGGTATAGAACAAAAATATCAGCGCAAACACGGCGATGACCACCGTGCCCAGCCGCAGTATGATGGCGCTGCTGCCGCCGCCGGACATGTGCTCCAGCACCGGCGAGCCGGACAGCCCCATCAGGATGTAGAACATCAGCACCATCCCGGCGCAGCTCAGCAGGTACGGCAGGTACAGCCGCCTGTTTTTTCTCATGCCCGTCCAGGCCAGCCGGGCGTATAATGTCTTTTCCCTCATGCCGGTTCACCGCCCGACTGCAGCATGGTCAGCGTGTCGGAGATGCGCTGATAGAACCTGGTGTCGTCGTCCTCGCCCCGGTACAGCTGGTGGAACACCTGGCCGTCCTTGATGAACAGCACCCGGCCCGCCCGGCTGGCGGCCTTCACGGAGTGTGTCACCATCAGTATGGTCTGCCCTGCCCGGTTGATGGCGGCGAACAGCCGCAGCAGCTCGTCGGTGGAGCCGCTGTCCAGCGCACCGGTGGGCTCATCCGCCAGCAGCAGCTTTGGCTCGGTGATGATGGCCCGGGCCACCGCCGCCCGCTGCTTCTGCCCGCCGGAGACCTCATAGGGGTACTTCTTCAAAAGCTCCGTCAGTCCCAGCTCCCGGGCAATAGGCAGCAGCCGCGCCCGCATATCCTCGTAAGACATTCCCATCAGCACCAGCGGCAGATAGATATTGTCCTCCAGCGTGAACGTATCCAGCAGGTTGAACTCCTGGAACACAAAGCCCAGGTTGTCACGGCGGAAGGCCGCCGCGTCCCTCTCCCGTATCTTGCCCAGCTCATGGCCGTCCAGCCGCACGGTACCCGCCGTGGGCTCGTCCAGCGCCGCCAGAATGTTCAACAGCGTGGTCTTGCCGCTGCCGGACTCACCCATGATAGCGACATACTCGCCCTGCTCCACGGTGAAGCTGACATTCCGCAGCGCCTCTACACGGCTGCCGCCCAGCCGCGAGGTGTATACCTTCCGCAGCCCACTGACTTCCAAAATGCTCATAGCATGACCTCCTTTATCTTACAAGGCCATTATAGTCCGGGTCCTTCCCCCAATCCATCGCTTTGCCTTACCAAAAACGAACAACTCTGTCACCTTTCACTCCGGCAGGAAATCGCCGCGTCCCAGTGTCAGATACACCGTGGTGCCCACGCCGGGCGCGGACTCGATCCGTATCTCGTGCCGCAGATTGTGGCATATCCGCCGGCACAGGTACAGCCCGATGCCGCTGGACCGGCGGTCCAGCCGCCCGTTCTGCCCGGTATAGCCCATGTCAAATACCCGGGGCAGGTCCTCCGGCGCGATGCCCATGCCGCTGTCCCGGATGCACAGATCGTCCCCCTCCCGGTAGATCCGGACGGTCCCGTCCTGCCCGGTGTACTTCAGGGCATTGCTCAGCAGCTGCTCCACCACAAAGGTCAGCCACTTGCCGTCCGTCACCGTCTCCCATTCCACTGGCGTGTAGTCCAGCGCGATGCGCCGGTCAATGAACTCCCCGGCAAACCGCCGCACAGCGGCGCACACCACGTCATCCACGGCGCACGTTCGTATCACGTAGTCGCTGCCGCCCTCCTCCAGCCGCAGATAGGTCAACGCCATATCCACATACTGCTCCACCCGGCCCAGCTCCGTCATCAGCCGCCGGGCGGCCGGCGTGTCCTCCCCCTGCAGGGTCAGGCGCATGGCGGCGATGGGCGTCTTGATCTGGTGCACCCATGCGGTGTAATAGGCTGTCATATCCTCCCACCGGGCGGCGCGCGCCGTCTCCTGCCGGCACAGCTCCCGCCGCAGCGTCTCCACCACGGCGGCGCAGTCCGCCCCCTCCACGGTGGTCATGGCCGGCAGGTCCAGCAGCACCGCCTCGCCCGCCTCCCGCAGACGCTTCAGCGCCTTGTGCCGCCGTGCCGCGCGGCCGTAATCCCACGCCGCAAGGCACGCCCCCAGCAGAACGCACAGCCCTGCCGGATAGCCCACCGCCGCCAGCGGCAGGCCGTACAGGGCAAAGGACACGGCAAACACCCCGACAAACAGCAGAAATGCCGCCAGCGTCAGCCGGCGCTCCTTCAGATATGCTTTGAGCAGCTCCATATCTCTCACTCCACGATGTACCCCACCCCGTGCCGGGTGGCGATAAAGTCCACAAGTCCCACGCCCGCCAGCTTTCGCCGCAGGCGGTTCACGTTGACGGTCAGCGTGTTCTCATCCACAAAGCTGTCCGTCTCCCATAGCCGCTGCATCAGCTTCTCCCGGCTGACCACCTTCCCGGCGCTCTCCATCAGGCAGGACAAAATACGGTACTCATTCTTGGTCAGCTCCACCGTCTGCCCCTGATAGGTCAGCTTCTGGTCATCGGCGGACAGCTGCGCGCCCCGTCTCTCCCGCAGCACCGCCGGCGCCGCCATGTCATAGCTGCGCCGCAGCATGGCCTGTACCTTGGCCATCAGCACGCCGCCGTCAAAGGGCTTGGCGATAAAATCGTCCGCGCCGAAGTTCATGGCCATGATGACGTTCATGTTATCGCCGGCCGAGGACAAAAACAGGATGGGCGCACTGGTCTGCTTCCGCAGCTCCCGGCACCAGTGATAGCCGTCAAAACACGGCAGGGCGATATCCAATATAATGAGGTGCGGCTGAAACTCCGCCGCCTCCGCCGTCACCGCCCGAAAGTCCCGTGCACACCGGACCTCCAGTCCCCAGCTCTCCGCCAGATGCGCCACCGCCTGGGCGATGGTCCTGTCGTCCTCCACAATAAATATACGGTACATACGCTCACATCCTTTACGCTCTTCATTATACCCTCCCTCGCCTCTGTCCCGCAAGCCCTCTTACTCTTTCAATATTGTCACATTCGCTTACCGGATTTTTTTCAAAAACAGGGTTGACAAATCCGCGCCGCCGTGTTATAACTGTACCAACCTACCGAGTTGGTAGTTGTATTTCAGAAATGAGGCGATCACATGACCCGCACTCTTGTTCTCCTGACCGGACGATGTTGACTCCTTTTCCTTTCATTCCACACAACAACATCTGACTATAAACGATAAAGGAGATAAACACTATGTCTAACATTTACACTTCCGCTGACCAGCTGATCGGCAAGACTCCCCTGCTGGAGCTGACCCATATCGAAAAGGCCCATGACCTCAAGGCGAAGATCGTCGCCAAGCTGGAGTACTTCAACCCCGCCGGCAGCGTCAAGGACCGTATCGCCAGGGCCATGATCGACGACGCTGAGGCCAAGGGCCTGCTGAAGGCCGGCAGCGTCATCATTGAACCCACCTCCGGCAACACCGGTATCGGCCTGGCCTCCGTGGCCGCCGCCCGGGGCTACCGCATCATCATCGTTATGCCCGAGACCATGTCCGTGGAGCGCCGCCAGCTGATGAAGGCCTACGGCGCCGAGCTGGTGCTCACCGAGGGTGCCAAGGGCATGAAGGGCGCCATTGCCAAGGCCGACGAGCTGGCCAAGGAGATCCCCAACAGCTTCGTGGCAGGCCAGTTCGTCAATCCCGCCAACCCCAAGGCCCACTATGAGACCACCGGTCCCGAGATCTGGGCCGACACCGACGGCAAGGTGGACTTCTTCGTGGCCGGCGTGGGCACCGGCGGTACCATCACCGGCACCGGTAAGTTCCTGAAGGAAAAGAACCCCGCCGTCAAGGTAGTCGCCGTGGAACCCAAGACCTCCGCCGTGCTGTCCACCGGTATCGCCGGCTCCCACAAGATCCAGGGCATCGGCGCGGGCTTCGTCCCTGACGTGCTGGACACTAAGATCTACGACGAGATCATCCCTGTGGACAACGACGACGCCTTTGCCGTAGGCAAGGAAATGGGTCACCGCGAGGGCGTGCTGGTGGGTATCTCCTCCGGCGCGGCACTGTGGGCCGCCATCGAGCTGGCCAAGCGTCCGGAGAACGCCGGCAAGACCATCGTGGTCCTGCTGCCCGACACCGGCGACCGCTATCTCTCCACCCCGCTGTTTGCGGACTGATACTGCGTTTTTCTTCCTTCCATTTTCTCCTCACAAACATGACGAACGGACCTCTTTCGAGGTCCGTTCGTCTTTTCTTCTGTTTCTTTCCACTTTCTTTCTATTCTCCTTCTATTTTCTTTCTACATTTTTTCTGCTTTTTTGAAACGTTTTTTGCTCCGCAGGTGTATGATAGATGAAAGGCCTTTCACCTCAACAAAAGGAGAACCCCTATGACGGACGAACAGTTCACCCCGCTGGCGGAGCGGTATATGGACACGGTGTTCCGGGTGGCATACAGCTATCTGCGCTGCCGGGACGACGCCGACGATGTGACCCAGGACGTGCTGATACAGCTGTACAGGCAGGACAAGGCGTTCGAAAGCGACGCCCATGTGAAGAATTGGCTCATTCGCGTCACGGTCAATCGCTGCAAGAACGTGCTCCGCGCCCCGTGGCACAAGGCGGAGGACATCGCCGACTATGAGAACACGCTGGTGTTCGAGCAGCCCCAGTACCGGGAGCTGTTCGACGCGGTGATGTCGCTGGACAGGCGGTACCGCCTGCCGGTGCTGCTGTACTACTACGAGGGCTACCGCCAGAGGGAGATCGCCGGACTGCTGGGCATACCGGAGGAAACGGTGCGCACCCGGCTCGCCCGCGCCAGAGAGAAACTGAAACACATTTTATCGGAGGTGCCGCAGTATGCATGACAGAGAATTATTTGAAAAAGCCTTTTCCCCGCTGCACGCCTCCCCGGACACACTGACGGAGGTTAGAAAGACCATGCGAAACGAGAAAAAAACACGCCGGGCGCTGGGCAAGGGTGCCGTGATCGCCATCGCCGCCGCGCTGACGCTGACCGTCGCCGTGGCCAGCGGTATTGTGACCCTTATCAAGGCAGATGTATCCCCCGCCGACAAGGTGGACGACGCCACCCACCGCGCCTTCACCGATGACATCGACGCTGCCGCCCCTGTGGTGGACGACGGCAAGGGCGGCCTTGTCCCTGTCCCGGATATGGAGCGCATCCCCGGTGACGTCCAGACCACCCAGCGTCTGGTGGGCCAGTACCTTAGCAAGCTGGACGCAGAGATGACCGTGGACAGCAATACCATCAAACTGGGCACCTTCCTGATCGATGAGAACGGCCTCGGCCTGCTGACCTACTCCGTGGAGAACCCCTCCGGCGTCGGCTACACAGACGTGGGCTACGGCGAGGGCATCGACCTGCCCCTCCAGCCCACCCTGCACTTCCGCAGCCCCGACGAGGGCAATGCCCTGTTCGCCAAGTGCTACGTGGACAAGGAGACCAGCACCGACACCTGCCTGAATGTGGTGCTGTACTTCGCCGCCGGCACGTCCTTCCGGCAGGGCGACCTGCTGTACGTCACCATGCAGGACGAACTGGGGCAGCCCTACTCCATCGCCGTGCAGCCCCGCACCTACGTGCCCGTCGCCACCCTGACCTCCGGCAGCGAGACCCTGACCCTCTCCCCGCTGGGCATGAGCATCCGCAATGCCCATCCCGACCGCGAGCCCCTTGTGGACGAGCTGACCCTCCGCTATCAGGACGGCAGCGAGTTCACCGTGGAGAGCAGCAGCCGCAGCCTGATGAACTGGGTGGTGGGCTGTATGCGCGGCAGCGACGATGTCCCCTTCGCCGACAACACCTACGTGTTCGACCGTCTGGTGGATGTGGACGCCGTGAGCTCCGTCACGTTAGAAGGGCACCAGCACACCGATGGCGCCGCTGACGACACTTTCACCCTCACCTATCAGCCCTGACCGCGAAACGCAAAAAAAGAGACCGCCCTGCGGTCTCTTTTTTTGCTCATATCACGTAGTTGTCCCCCGCCGGGGCGTTCATCAGATCCGCCAGCGTGATGTGGGAGAAATAGTCCTGCGTCAGCTTGTAGAACCCCTGCCACACGCCCAGCGTGCGGCACTCCCCGGCCCGCTGGCACACCGGCGCGTCCGGCTGCAGGCAGGTGACCGGCGCAAGGTCGCCCTCCGCCAGCTCCAGTATCTCCCAGAGGGTGTAGTCCTCCGGCTCCCGCGTCAGGCGGTAGCCGCCGCCGATGCCGTGGACGCTCTCCACCAGGCCGGCGGACTTCAGCACGGGCATGAGCCGCTCGATGTATTTCAGGGAGATGTCCTGCCGGGCGGCCACCTCCTTCATGGGTATAAAGTCCCCGCTGCGGTGCTCCGCCAGATCCAGCAGAACGCGGATGGAATAGCGACCTTTCGTGGAGATCATAGGTCTTCCTCCTGTCAGAAAATACACGGGCCATAAGATGACCCGTGTATAGTATACCACCAATCCCGTAGGTTAGGCAAGTTTAATTTTTCTTTGCGTGCCGATATGCCTGCATGCCCCACACCAGCCAGGCCGCTACCACCGCCGCCAGGACGATCCAACGCACCGTCTCCAAGGGCCAGGCCACCGCGGACAGGTCTGCATAGCGGCTGATCATAACGCTTTCCGCCGTACTGACCGTGGCCGCATAGGCAGCGGCCGGCGCCCAACACACCAGGATCCGCACGATCTCCACGGCAAAGAGCAGTCCGCAGCCGCCATACAGCGCAAAACGGAATCCCCTATCCCGCACCAGCGGCTCTTTCAGCACCGCGCCGCCGACTACCAGCGCCGCCGCCAGCAGCAGCGGCAGCAGCAGCCATACCGCCTCCTGCCGCACAGTCAGCGCTGTCCAGGAAAACTGCCGCACCACACCGCCGTGCAGCGCATAGGCGGACACCAGTAGGCGCCACACCCCCAGCAGCTGTATGGCCGCGAACAGCCACAGGGCGCACAGCGGTATCAGCAGCAGGATGCGGCGGCGCAGCGTCTCTCGGCTGCGGCACACGCCCCAACCCAGCCACAGGCACAGGGGCGACGCCAGCAGGCACAGCCACGACCAGTTGTTATAAGGGAATGCCACCCACACTGCCAACGCCATTACTGCCAGACTGTACCCGATGCGGAAGCGCAGGCTTCCCCGGCGCTCCAGATAGGCCTCCACCTCCGCCGGTGTATCGGCACAGGCTCGGGGGCGCGTCTCACCGGCCAGGATGTCGTCCGCCGTCACGCCGTACAGCGCCGCCAGCGCCGGCAGGGCGGCAATGTCCGGCAGCCCCGCGCCGGACTCCCATTTGCTGACAGTTTTGTTGGATACCCCTAATATATCCGCCACCTGCTGCTGTGTCATGTCCCGCCCCCTGCGGAGTGATGCCAGATAGGTGCCTGTCTTTTCCATATCCATTGTCGCGGCCTCCTTTTTTCTTGTTGTTCCCAGTATAGCATACGGCGGATTTTTGTCCATCCCCCGCCCGCTGACTTTGTCTACGGAGCGTAGACAAGGCTGTTTCCACGGAAAAGTGCCCCGTTCTCCGATTTTTTTCTTGACACGGACGGTGGCCTATGGTAATATGTACAAGCTGACGATTTGAGTGGAGGGCGCACGCGGGTGTAGCACAATGGCCAGGGCACCAGCCTTCCAAGCTGGGGATGCGGGTTCGATTCCCGTCACCCGCTCCAACTTGACAGATACGCGCCAGTAGCTCAGTTGGATAGAGCAACTGCCTTCTAAGCAGTAGGCCAGGGGTTCGAGTCCCTTCTGGCGTGCCATTTCCCCTTGCGGGCGTCAGCGCTTCCCGTGCGGATGTATATGGTGGGTGTAGCTCAGTTGGTTAGAGCACCGGATTGTGGTTCCGGGTGTCGAGGGTTCGAGTCCCTTTACCCACCCCACAAAAAGAAATGAGGGATCGGGAGTGTCCCGGTCCCTCATCCCTTTCCACACAGGGGTGTCGCCAAGTGGTAAGGCAAGGGACTTTGACTCCCTCATCCGCTGGTTCGAGTCCAGCCATCCCTGCCAGGTCTTTTCGGACGACACCGTCCTTACGATAACTGCATACGCTTCGTTAGCTCAGTAGGTAGAGCACCTGCCTTTTAAGCAGGGTGTCCGGGGTTCGAATCCCCGACGAGGCACCAAAAGAGAAAGATACCTTTTGGTATCTTTCTCTTTTGCTGTCTTGCCTCCGGGGAGTCGAAGTTTATACCCCCTTGCGGGGTAAATCCCCGATGAGGCACCAGAAACAAAGCCACCCCTAAGGGGTGGCTTTGTTTCTGGTGCAGCACTTTTGCTTCGCAAAACCCGTCACCTGCAGAAAGCGCCGCGGGGCTATTTTCTCTCCGCCGCCAGCTTCAGCAGGTTCTCTTTATCGTTAGGCGTTCCGTCCAGCACGGCGTTCAGCAGATACTGCAGCGCATCACCGACCTCTCGCCCCCGCAGCCCCAGCGCCATCAGGTCGCCACCCTTCACCGTCAGGTCCTTCAGTGAAAAGCACTGCCGCTTCGCCAGCAGCGTGTTCAGAAGATCCTCCGCCTGCTGTATATCCGCCAGACGGCAGCGATCCTCCGGGCTTTGGGCGGCGTTGTCGGCCCGCTTCACCTCCAGCAGCTGCCGAAACGTCTCCTCTCCCAGCTGCGACACGGCGCGGGCAATAGCCTTCTCCGTCCGGGCAATATCCCGGTCGTGCCAGCGCACCAGTGTCACGATGCGTTCGGCCGTGCGGTTGTCCATCCGCAGGCGGCGGCAGATATCCGCCGCCAGGTCCGCCGAGATGGCCGGGTGACCATAAAAGTGCCCCACGCCCTGTTCATCCCGGGTAAAGCACGCCGGCTTGCCGATATCATGGAGCAGCATAGTCCAGCGCAGGACCACCTCCGCCGGGACGGCGGCCACTGCGTGGGCGCTGTGCCCCCACACGTCGTAGATATGATGGCGATTGTGCTGATCGAAGCCCACGCAGGGCGCGATCTCCGGCAGGAACATCGCCAGCACGTCCGGCCAGTTCAACAGCACCGGCAGCACGTGACTGCCGCACAGCAGTTTATCCATCTCTGTCAGGATACGCTCCGGCGCGATACAGCGCAGCAGCGGCGCCTTCACCCGCAGCGCCGTATCAGTCCGCGGCTCGACCGAAAATCCCAGTACGGCGGCAAAGCGCAGCGTCCGCAGGATACGCAGCGCATCCTCCTCAAAGCGTCGTTCCGGCTCTCCCACACACCGCAGGATACCCGCCTCCAGATCCTCCCGCCCGCCATACAGATCGGTGATATGCCCGCGCAGGTCCATCGCCATGGCATTCACCGTCAGGTCACGGCGGCAGAGATCCTCCTCCAGCCTGTCGGAGAAAAACACCTGATCCGGCCGGCGATGGTCCGTATAGGTCCCGTCCGCCCGGAAGGTGGTCACCTCAATGTGCATCTCCCCCACCCGGACCGTGACCGTCCCGTGCTTCAGCCCGGTTGGGATGGCATAGCCGTCAAACAGTGCAAGCACCTGCTCCGGCCGCGCGGCGGTGGTCACGTCCCAATCTCCCGGTGTGCGGCCCAGCAGCGTGTCCCGCACGCAGCCGCCCACGGCATAGGCGGCGAAGCCCGCATCCTCCAGCCGCTCCAACACATATCGCACCGCCTGCGGCAGCATGGCTTCGCCTCCCCTCACGTTTTTTCATCCTCCGCCGCCAAATACCGGCAAAAAAGCCGGTTGCATGGGCGGAAACGTTGTATTATAATAGTACAGTAATTTTTCTGTTCCTGTCAAGGAGGCAGCAAATATGTTTCATCCTACTGAGGACTTTCACAAGTATATCCACCCCGGCAAGCGCGTACACCTTGCCGGCATCGGCGGCGTCAGTATGTGCGCGCTGGCGGAGGTATTGCAGGGCATGGGCGTGACGGTGCAGGGCTCGGACATGAGCGAGAGCGACACCGTGAAGCACCTGCGCTCTGTGGGGATCCCCGTGGCCATCGGCCACTCGGCGGAGAACCTGAAAAACTGCGACGCGGTCATCCGTACCGCCGCCATTCACGACAGCAATCCCGAGATCGCCGGCGCCGTGGCCCGGGGCATCCCGGTCTATGAGCGCGCCCAGGCCTGGGGCGCCATCATGCAGGGCTACCGCAACGCCCTGTGCGTCTCCGGCACCCACGGGAAGACTACCACCACCTCCATGGCCACCCACATCTTCATGGCGGCCCAAGCAGACCCCACGGTGATGATCGGCGGCACGCTGCCGCTGCTGCACTCCGGCTATCGGGTGGGCAGGGGCGACACCATCATTCTGGAGAGCTGTGAATACTGCAACTCCTTCCTGAACTTCTTTCCCACCGTGGCAGTGATCCTTAACGTCCACGCCGATCATCTGGACTTCTTCAAGGACCTGGCCGATATCGAGCACTCCTTCCACGACTTTGCCGCTCTGGTGCCGGAGCGCGGCTTTATCATCGCCAACGCCGATGACGAGGGTGCCCGCGAGGCCGTCAAGGGCCTGACACATCCGGTGTTCACCTTCAGTGTCAAAGACCGTAGCGCCGACTGCTATGCCGACAACGTCTCCTTCTTTGACGGCTACGGCGACTTCGACGTGGTCATCAACGGCCTGACCTACGCCCATGTGTCCCTGCACGTCCCCGGCACCCACAACATTTCCAACGCCCTGGCAGCGGCCAGCGCCGCCTATGTTCTTGGCCTTCCCGGCGAGGCGGTAACGGCGGGTCTGGCGTCCTTCACCGGCGCAGGACGGCGCTTTGAGCACAAGGGCACCTTCCGCGGCGCGGAGGTCTATGACGATTACGCCCACCATCCCGACGAGGTGCGGGCGCTGCTGAGTGCCGCGCAGGCGCTGCCCCACAAACGGCTCATCCTGGCCTTCCAACCCCACACCTACACCCGTACCGCCGCGCTGTTCGACGACTTTGTGGAGGTACTGCGCCTGCCGGACCGCGTAGTGCTGGCGGAGATCTACGCCGCCCGGGAAAAGAACGACATCGGCATCTCCTCCCGGGACCTGGCCGCCCGCATCCCCGGCGCCATCTACTGCGCCACGCTGGAGCAGACGGCGGACGAGCTGGAAAAGCTGGCCCAGCCCGGCGATATGATCATCACCGTGGGCGCAGGCGACATCTACCGCGCCGGAGAGCTGCTGCTGAAACGAGGTGACGCACAGTGACCATCTCCCCCGTATCCCATAACACCCGTCCGGAGAGCCAGCTGCTGCCACAGGAGGCCGCAGCCTTCGACCTGCTGGACAAGCTGGGCATCGAATACGACCGCGTCAGCCATGACGCCGCCTTCAACATGGAGCTGTGCGCCGAGGTCAGCCGCGTACTGGACGTGTCCGTATGCAAGAACCTGTTTCTGTGCAACCGGCAGAAAACCGCGTTCTATCTGCTGTGCATGCCGCCGGACAAACCCTTCCACACTAAGGACCTCAGCGCGCAGATCGGCTCCTCCCGCCTGAGCTTCGCCCCGGAGGAGAGCCTGTGGGAGCTGCTGCGCTGCCACCCGGGCTCCGCCACCATTTTGGGCCTGGCCAACGATACGGAGCACCGTGTCCGGCTGCTCATCGACCGCGAGGTCTATGACGCGCCCTTTTTCTCCTGCCACCCGTGCATCTGCACCAGTACACTGAAGCTGAAGACCGCCGACGTGCTGGAAAAGCTGCTGCCCCACACCGGCCACACGCCTGTTATCGTTGATTTGTGAGAAATACTGCCTGCCCTTCCCGGCAGGCAGTATTTTTTCATATATGTCACAAAAAGCCCTTGCGCTTGGAAACGTTTTCGGTTATACTTACCGTATTCCCACCGTCAGGCGGCACTCCACTTCATGCCGCCGGACGGCAAAAGATAAGGAGGAATACCCGCTGTGGCTGGCGGTGCGGCAGTGTGGAGACCTGTCGTAAGGCACTGAGGGCAATGCCCGTGCGAGGCCGTCTTTTGCGGAGGCAGGACGGTTACAGCCAAGACGTATGGCAAAGGTCATTCTGAAGGACCTGAAGAAGGTCTACCCCAACACCGAGAAGAAAAAGAAGGTCAAGAAGGGCGAGGAGCCCCAGGAGAAGAAGAGCAATCTTCAGATCACCGATGAGGGCGTTGTGGCCGTCCAGCAGTTCAGCCTGGAGATCGCCGACAAGGAGTTCATCGTGCTGGTGGGCCCCTCCGGCTGCGGCAAGTCCACCACCCTGCGTATGATCGCAGGTTTGGAGGATATCACCTCCGGCGAGCTGTGGATCGGCGACAAGCTGATGAACGACGTGGAACCCAAGGACCGGGACATCGCCATGGTGTTCCAGAACTACGCCCTGTACCCCCACATGACCGTGTACGAAAACATGGCCTTTTCCCTGAAGCTGAAGAAAGTCCCCAAGGACGAGATCGACCGCAAGGTGCGGCAGGCGGCGGAAATTCTGGACATCACCCAGTATCTGGACCGCAAGCCCAAGGCCCTGTCCGGCGGCCAGCGCCAACGTGTGGCCATCGGCCGCGCCATCGTCCGCGACCCCGCCGTGTTCCTGATGGACGAACCCCTGTCCAACCTGGACGCCAAGCTCCGCAACCAGATGCGCGCCGAGATCATCAAGCTGCGCCAGCGGATCAACACCACGTTTATCTACGTCACCCATGACCAGACCGAGGCCATGACCCTGGGCGACCGCATCGTCATCATGAAGGATGGCTTCATCCAGCAGATCGGCACGCCCCAGGAGGTCTTTGACCACCCGGCCAATCTGTTCGTGGCCGGCTTTATCGGCACGCCCCAGATGAACTTCTTCGATGCGAAGCTGGTGAAGAACAGCGACGGCAAATACGCCGTGGCTATCGACGGCATCAACGTGGAACTGGCCGAGGATAAGCAGGCCCGGCTCAGCGCTAAAAATGTACCGGAACAGGACGTGACGCTGGGCGTTCGCCCCGATCACATCATGCTCTGCGCCGACGGCGTCAAGGGCACCGTGGATGTCAGTGAGCTGATGGGCTCCTCTGTGCATCTGCATATCTCTACCCACGGCCATGACGTGGTGGTCATCGTCCCCACCAACGGCAACGCCGCCCACTTCCCCATGGGCAGTGAGGTCAACATGATCTTCGGCGGCAACGTGGCCCACGTGTTCAGCAAGGAGACGGAAAAGAACCTGGAGTGGTAACACCCTCATATAGAAGGACAGCGCCCCGCATGGGGCGCTGTCCTTTCGTTTGTAGGGGCCGGTGTCCTGCCGTGGAGCGCATGGAACAAATGCCCTTGGGGTACGACGTCCCTTCCCTGTCATTGCGAGCCAGCGCTCACGCTGGCGTGGGGCTTCGTCCCCCGACAAAAAAGAAATCCCTTTCGGGATTTCTTTTTTTGCGCTCTCAAGATTTCTTCTTATTCACGTAGACCATCCCGGTCAGAGACAGCGCCGCACTCACGGCGTACATTCCCACGCCCGCATCTATGGTCTTGGGGGAGCCGGTCTTGCCCTCGTCCTTCGCGGTAGTCGCAGAGCTGTAGTAGTAACGCGGCGTTTCCTCTACTGTCGGATACTTGTGCTCCGGCAGAAGCGGTGTGCCATTCGGGTTGAAGCGGTAGTCGCCGCCGTTCTGGGTGAGCTTGTCGTAAAATTCCTTGGTTTTCATGGAATCGATGGATTCTGCGGTGCCAGCGATAGTACCATTGGTGGCGCAGGAATCAACGTTTGCAGTTTCGGTATAGTAGTTGTTCTTAAAAACAGGGGTGCCGGATTCAACCTTACCAACAAGTCCGCCGAGACGCTTATATGGTGGTGTGGTGACACCATATTTGGTCAAATCAATTTCACCAGCGAAATAACAGCTCTTGATAGGGGGGTCACCGTAGATGTAGCCCACAATGCCGCCCGTATTACCGCCAGAAGGTTTGCCGAGAACCGTCAATTTGCCGATGGAATAGCAATTTGTTATGGACGGATTACCACTGCCCAGAGAGCCGGCAATACCGCCGATGCTGTTGGCGCAAACCTCTATGTCAGCTGTGTTGACACAGTAGCGGATTTCAGAAGTGCCACCAGCATAACCAACAATACCACCAACGTTTAGACTGGCAACGCCATTATCAGTTCGAGTGACACTAATGCTGCCTTTGCTTTGGCAGTGCTCAAAGGTGGAGTCCATAGCAAACCCACATAGGCCAATAGAACCGTCGAGATAATTGTCACTGTTAGTGAATGATATATCAGATACACAATCACGAATCGTACTCTTGTTAGATGCACCGACAATGGAGCCAAAATCAGAGTATTTCCTTGAACCAGTAGCATTTACAGAGCCCTGTACAGTAAGACCGGAAATCTCGGCGTTCTCAATATATCCGAAAAAGCCATATGATTCATATTCAATCATGCCATAGGCATCGGAAAAGTCCAAATTAGAAATCGTATGTCCGTTGCCGTAAAATTTTCCGCTGAAAAAATGCGGAACGTTAGCGTCGTTGTCGGCGCATCCAATCGACGTCCATGTTTTACCGCTCAAATCTAAATCGGATTCCAGGCTTACTACAGCATCGGTCTTGCCGTCGTATGCACCCGCGTTTACGTCCGCCGCAAATTGCATCAGTTCATCAACCGTTCTAATGGCTGTCTTTCCCGCCGCAAAAGCAGAAATGGGCACCATCGCCAAACACAGCACCAACGCAAAAAATATACCTACTACGTGCTTCTTCATTGTACACGCCTCCTTTTATTCTCCCATAGCATACAGGCGGCATCATTCCGTGGGTACCCACGGAATGACGGGAGCTCCCGTCGCCGCACATATCAACGCTGTTGGTCATATTATACCTGCTTTTCTGCCAAATGTAAATTCAAAATTTGTGCGCCTTTGGCGGAAAATAAAATGGGAGAGACGGCTCACAGCAGCTTCTCCAATTCGCTCTCGCCGTACATCGGGATGCCGTGGGCTTTCAGCAGCGCCGCCGTGACGCCGTCGCCGTCCGTCAGCGTTCCGGTGAACGTTCCGTCATAGATGCGCCCGCAGCCGCAGGAGGGGCTTCGCTCCTTCAGCACGGCGGCGGTACATCCGTACAGCCGCGCCAGGCGCAGCGTCTCCTCCGCGCCCCGGTGGTACTCCGCCGTCACGTCTCGGCCATCGTTCATCACCACCCGGTCCCCCCGGCGCTCGGAGGGGTTTCGGGGCGTAGGCAGCCCACCCAGCTGCTCCGGGCACACCGGCACCGCCAGTCCACGCCGGGCCAGCTCCCGCGCCAGCGGGTTGGGCTTGCTCTGCCCGTCGTAGCGACAGGCACAGCCCAGCAGGCACGCGCTCACCAGGATCATACCGCCAGCTCCTTTCCGTTCAGAGCGGCATACACCAGCGTATCGCCCGCGTATTGCAGCTTCATGGAGAAAAACGGCGTGTCCGGCTCGTGGATCAGCGCCAGAAACAGCTTGTCCCCCTCCCATTGGGGCAGCGCCGCCAGCGCATCCTTGTGCAGCCATTCCAGCACTCCCTCGCTGCACTCCCGCAGCGTTCCCGTCCAGCCGGTGGCGGTAAACAGGTGCATATATTCCCCCTCCCAGATATCCGACACGAAGGTGATGACGCCCCGGTACCGATAGTCGGTCAGCATCAACCCCGTCTCCTCCAGCGTCTCGCGGCAAACGCACTCCTCCGGGCTCTCGCCCTCCTCGCACTTGCCGCCCACGCCGATCCACTTGTCGTGGTTCAGGTCGTTCTGCTTCTTCACCCGATGCAGCATCAGGTATTCGCCCCGTTCGTTTTCGATATAGCACAGCGTGGTGTTTTTCATCTTTGCACCTCCGATTTACAAATCACTGCCAATAGTATATACTATTCGTATCGTCAACACAACTGTTACCTGTCAGGAGAGTATATAGTATGACAACTATAAAACCAGGCCGCTACCGCCACTTTAAGGGTAATGAATATGAGGTCATCGGCACCGCCCGCCACTCTGAAACACTTGAGGAACTGGTGGTCTACCGTGCCCTGTATGATAATGGCGGTCTGTGGGTGCGCCCCGCCGCCATGTGGTCCGAGATCGTGGACCGGAACGGCTACCACGGCCCGCGTTTCATCCCGGAGGACGGCCAATGATCGACTATACTGTGATACGCTCCCGCCGGCGCACCCTGGCGCTGGAGGTCACCCGGCAGGGAGCAGCCCTGGTCCGGGCACCTCTGCGGGCCACCGATGCGGACATCGCCCGCTTTGTGGACAGTCACCGCGGCTGGCTGGAAAAACATCTGGCAGCACGGCAGGCCTTTCTGGCCGCCCACCCGGAGCCGTCTGCGGCACAGACGGATGCATGGCGGCAGCAGGCAAAAGAGACACTGCCGCCTCTGGTGGCCCACTGGGCCCAGCGCATGGGCGTGCAGCCCACCGGCATCACTGTCACCGCCGCCCGCACCCGCTTCGGCAGCTGCTCCGGCAAAAACCGTCTCAGCTTCTCCCTCTACCTGATGGCCTATCCCGAGACCGCCATTGAATACGTGGTGGTCCATGAGTTGGCACACATTCGCCATCACGACCACTCCCCCGCCTTCTACCGCGAGGTGGAAGCCTATCTGCCTGACTGGAGGGCGCGCCGCGCCCTCCTTCGCCGGTAATTCCGCCATTTTGCGCCGTACATTCGATACTTCGTCGCCGCCCGTTCAATCGGGCGGTGGTTTTCTTGTGATTTTCACAAGAAAACCACCGTCTTTTCTGTGCGTTTCGGCAAAAATACAGCGAAGCAATTGACAATTGCGGCAAACACTGATAGGATAACTATGCTGAACGGAAACGTTACCGGTAATGTTTTCGCTTTCCTCTGACGATTTTCTTTCCTTTCGATCTGGTATAGTAGGAGGCACACCCAGGTATGACGATCAAGGATATAGCAAAACAGTGCAGCGTCAGCGTCAGTACCGTCTCCCGTGTGCTGAATGACCGGCCGGATGTCAGTGAGGATGTCCGGCGTAAGGTGCTTTCCGCTATCAAGAATAGCAACTACATTCCCAACAACAGTGCCCGCGATCTGGTTCGCACCAAGTCCGACGCTGTGGGTCTGGTAGTCCGCGGTGTGTCCAATCCGTTCTACACCGACATTATCCGCGCCATTGAACGCACCATCACCGATGCCGGTTTTACAATGGTCATGCAGCAGATCGGTACTTGCGACGACGAGGTCAAATGCGGTGCGGTCATGGAGCGCGAAAAGCGCCTGCAGGGCATCGTGTTCCTGGGCGGTCGGTTTGATTACACCCCCGCTGATCTGGCGATGCTGAACGTTCCCTTTGTGTGCTGTTCCTACTCCAACCGCTATGGCACGCTGATCGAGGGCGAGTATTCCTCTGTGTCCATCGCCGACGGTGACACCGCACAGCAGGCGGTGGAGGAATTGTACCGCCATGGGCACCGGCGCATCGCCGCGCTGATCTCCCGTCCCAACGATCAGTCCATCAGCCAGCTGCGCTATGAGGGCTATGTGCAGGCGCTGGAGAGTCACGGCATCCCTGTGGACCCGGAACTGGTGATCTCCACCGGCGGCTTCGACGTCCGCGACGCCTATTCCGCCGTAAAGGCTGCCCTGGAACGGGGCGCGGATTTTACTGCTCTATTTGCCATTGCCGACTCTATGGCCATTGGTGCCATGCGGGCTTTGATGGACGCCGGCAGGCGTATCCCCGAGGACTGTTCCGTTATAGCGATAGATGGGTTAGAATTGTCCGCCTATATTGAGCCGCCGCTTACTACCCTGTGCCAGCCTATGGAAGAAATGGGTCGGCGCAGCGCCGAGATTTTGCTGGACATGGTGCGGCACAAGGGCTCCCACGCCTGTGAGCTGCTGCCCACCACCCTGCGCCAGGGCCGCAGCGTGGCCGCGCCCAGGTGATACTTTTGTATATCTTTGTGATCTATTTTGTGTATCCTAAGGATCTGTTTCCTGCATCCCAATAATTTGTTTTTTGTACCCTAATAATCTGTTTTTTACATCCTTGTGATGTGAAAATAAAAACAAAAAAGGAGTAATAATCATGAAGAAGTTTCTTGCACTGATCCTTGCTCTCGTCATGGCGCTGTCTCTGGTTGCCTGCGGCGAGAAGAAGGACGACACCAAGACCGAGGGCGGCGACACTGCCACCGGCAAGGTCTATTATCTGAACTTCAAGCCTGAGCAGGATCAGGACTGGCAGGATCTGGCCAAGGCCTACACCGAGGAGACCGGTGTGCCCGTCACTGTTCTGACCGCCGCCTCCGGCACCTACGAGGAAAAGCTGACCTCCGAGATCGCCAAGACCGACGCCCCCACCCTGTTCCAGGTGAACGGCCCCGTGGGTCTGGCCAGCTGGAAGGATTACTGCTATGATCTGAAGGATTCTCAGATCTACGGTGAGCTGACCAGCGACAGCTTTGCCCTGAAGGACGGCGACGCCGTTGCCGGCATCGGCTACGTGATCGAGTCCTATGGTCTGATCACCAACAAGACTCTGCTGGAGAAGGCCGGCTACACCGTTGAGGACATCCAGAGCTTTGAGGATCTGAAGAAGGTCGCCGAGGACATCACCGCCCGCAAGGACGAGCTGGGCTTCGCCGCTTTCACCTCCGCCGGTATGGACGGCAGCTCCGACTGGCGCTTCAAGACCCATCTGGCCAACCTGCCCATCTACTTTGAGTATCAGGCTGACGGCATCAACAGCACCGATGCCATCAAGGGCACCTATCTGGACAACTATAAGGCCATCTTTGACCTGTACATCAACAACAGCACCTGCGCTCCCGCTGATCTGTCCGGCAAGACCGGCACCGACTCCGAGAACGAGTTCCTGAACGGCAAGGCCGTGTTCTTCCAGAACGGTTCCTGGGAGTATTCCGCTCTGTCCGCCAAGTACTCCGATGACGAGATGACCATGATCCCCATCTACATCGGCGTGGGTGATGAGGCCAATCAGGGTCTGTGCACCGGCACCGAGAACTACTGGTGCGTGAACAAGGACGCCGCTCCTGAGGACATCCAGGCCACGCTGGACTTCATGTACTGGTGCGTCACCTCTGACAAGGGCACGCAGGCTCTTGCCAATGACATGGGCTTCGTGATCCCCTTCAAGAAGGCCGCCGAGTCCCCCAACCTGTTCGTCAAGGTGGACAAGGAGCTGACCGCTGCCGGCAAGACCCCCGTGTCCTGGAACTTCACCACCATGCCCTCTGAGCAGTGGAAGAACGACGTTGGCTCCGCTCTGACCGCCTATGCCGCCGGTACCGGCGACTGGGAGGCCGTCAAGACCGCCTTCGTGGACGGCTGGGCCAAGGAAGCCGCTCTGAACGGCTGATCCCTTTTTACACCGTGATTTTCCGGTCGGGTGGGCTGAAACAGGCTCACCCGACCGCCGCACAGCCCCTGCGCTCCTGCGCAGCGGCTGCCTGTGCGCCCCGGCTTACAGGACGCGCAGGCAGCCGGATAATTCAACAAAACCGATATGGAGGTACACGCTTATGCAAAAGAACATCCGCAGATACTGGCCCATTTTCCTGCTGCCTACGCTGGCTGCCTTTCTCATCGGCTTTGTGATCCCGTTTATTCAGGGTCTGTATCTGTCCCTGTGCAAGTTCACCACCATCAACAAAACCACGTTCGTGGGTCTGAGCAACTATGTCAAGGCGTTTCAGGACGAGCAATTCGCACACGCCTTCGGCTTTACCGCTTCCTTCACCGTGGTGTCCACCGTGCTCATCAACGTTATCGCGCTGGGCATTGCCCTTCTGCTGACACGCGGCATCAAGGGCACCACCCCATTCCGCACGGTGTTCTTCATGCCCAACCTCATCGGCGGCATCGTGCTGGGCTATATCTGGCAGATCCTTCTGAACTGCATACTGAGTCTGATGGGCAAGCCGCTGCTGACTCTGGACTCCACCTCCGGCTATTGGGGTCTGATCATCCTGATGTGCTGGCAGCAGATCGGCTACATGATGATCATATACATTGCCGGCCTGCAATCCATTCCCAATGACTATATCGAGGCGGCCTATATCGACGGTGCCACTCCGTGGCAGGCCTTCTGGCGGGTAAAGCTGCCCAATCTGATGCCCAGCATTACGATCTGCCTTTTCCTGACCCTGACCAACTCCTTTAAGCTGTTCGACCAGAACCTTGCTCTTACCGCCGGTGAGCCCGCCCATTCTACGGAAATGCTGGCAATGAACATCTACCAGACGTTCTACGCCCGCTCCGGCCCCATGTGGAAGGGAATCGGGCAGGCGAAGGCCGTGCTGTTCTGCATTCTGGTCATCGCCATCTCCAGCCTGCAGCTGAAGTTCACCCGCTCTAAGGAGGTACAGCAGTGATGAAAAAACGCTCTCAAGCCATCAACACCCTCTGGACGGTGATCCTGACGATCCTCAGTCTTGCGTGGGTCTACCCCGTGGTGGTGGTGCTCATCAACTCCTTCAAAAAGGACTCCGCCATTTCCACCAACACCGCTTTTCAGCTGCCTCCCGCCGACGGCTTTGCCGGGCTGGGTAATTATGCCAACGCAATCCATTCCAAGGGCTTTCTTGCCGCCTTCTTCAACAGCTTTATTATCTCCGTCACCTCTGTGGTGCTGATCCTGGTTTGCTGCTCCATGTGCGCGTGGTTCATCACGCGTGTAAAAACTTGGGCTACAAAGCTGTGCTACTTCCTGTTCGTGTTCTCCATGGTGGTGCCCTTCCAGATGCTCATGTTCACCCTGGCAAATCTGGCGGATAAAACGAAGCTGAACACCCCCTTCAACATCTGCATTATCTATCTTGGCTTCGGCGCAGGACTGGCGGTGTTCATGTTCACCGGCTTCGTGAAATCCATCCCGCTGGAGATCGAGGAGGCCGCCATGATCGACGGCTGCGGCCCTCTCCGCACCTTCTTTCTGGTGGTAATGCCCATGCTGAAGCCTACACTTGTCAGCGTCGGCATACTGGAAACCATGTGGGTGTGGAACGACTACCTGCTGCCGTATCTGGTGCTGGACGGCACAAAATACATGACCATTCCCATTCTGATCCAATACTTCCGCGGCGGCTTTGGCCGCGTGGAGATGGGTCCCATGATGGCCTGCATCGTCCTGACCATCCTGCCCATCATCATCATCTACGTTCTCGGCCAGAAGCACATCATCAAGGGTGTGGCGGCCGGCGCCGTCAAGGGCTAAACTTACAACACGCCGGGGGCGGGCTGATCGCCCGCCCCCGTATATTTTGGCCGGGACCGTCCGGCTGAAAGTCAAATCCTATCCAAGAGAGAAGTTGAGTTATGAAACGAAGCAGCGGTATTTTAATGGCGGTATCCTCCCTGCCCTCCCCCTATGGCATCGGTACCCTGGGCAAGGCGGCCTATGATTTCGCCGATTTCCTGAAAGACGCCGGCCAGTCCTACTGGCAAATGCTCCCCCTGGGCCCCACCAGCTATGGCGACTCCCCCTACCAGAGCTTTTCCGCCTACGCCGGCAACCCCTACTACATCGACCCGGATATGCTGGCGGCCGACGGGCTGCTGACGGACGCCGAGTGCGCCGCCCCCGACTGGGGCAGCGACCCGCGCCATGTGGACTACGGAAAGATCTACGAGAGCCGCTTTACCCTGCTGCACAAGGCCTACAAACGGGGCTGGGAGCGGGACGCGGAGGCCGTAGCGGCCTTTGCGCAGGACAATGCGCGGTGGCTGCCGGACTACGCCCTGTACATGGCCTGCAAGCGGCACTTCGGCATGAAGGCATGGACGGAGTGGCCCGACGACGACCTTCGCCTGCGTAAGAACGAGGCCGTGCTGGACAAGTACCGCACACTTCTGCGGGAGGATGTGCAGTTCTTCACCTATCTGCAATTTCTGTTTTTCAGGCAGTGGACCGCTCTGCGCGACTACGTCCACCAGCAGGGCATCCGCATCATCGGCGATCTGCCCATCTACGTGGCCATGGACTCCGCCGACGTCTGGGCTGAGCCGCAGTTCTTCCAGCTGGACGACGATCTGGTGCCCAAGGCTGTGGCCGGCGTCCCGCCGGATTACTTTACCGCCGACGGCCAGCTGTGGGGCAACCCCCTCTACGACTGGGACGCCATGCGTGACGACGGCTTCGGCTGGTGGATCCGCCGGATCGACGGCGCCGGCAAGCTGTATGATGTGATCCGCATCGACCACTTCCGCGGCTTTGCCAACTACTGGGCCGTGCCCTACGGTCAGCCCACCGCCAAAAACGGCCGCTGGATCGCCGGTCCCGGCATGGACCTGATCGAACGGCTCAACGGCTGGTTCCCGCAGCTGGAGTTCATCGCCGAGGATCTGGGCTACCCCACCCCGGAGGTGGCGCAGCTGCTCCGCGAGTCCGGCTGGCCCGGTATGAAGGTGCTGGAATTCGCCTTTGACTCCCGGGATTCCAGCGGGTATCTGCCCCACGCCTATACGCCGCACTGCATCTGCTATACCGGCACCCACGACAACAGCCCCCTGGCACTGTGGCGGCAGGAGGCCGCGCCGGAGGATGTGGCCCACGCGGTGGAATACCTGGCGCTGACTGAGCAGGAGGGCTTCCACTGGGGTATTATCCGCGGCGGTATGTCCAGCGTGGCGGAGCTGTTCGTGGCGCAGGTGCAGGACTATCTGGGCCTGGGCAAGGGAAACCGCATGAACATCCCCGGCACCCAGGGCGGCAACTGGACCTGGCGGCTACTGCCCGGCGAGCTGAGCGATGCGCTCTCTGTCAGGATCGACCGCATGACCGCGCTCTACGGCCGCAAGGCATAAGCGAACACCCCCGGCAGTGCCGGGGGTGTTTTTTTGCCGTGAGCACCGCTTCCGCAACGCCGAAACCCCCATCTGCCATGTGACAGATGGGGGTTTCGATGCCGCCGAGGTAGGGGTTAGACCTCCGCGACCCGTACTGCAATATGGGCCCTGCCGGGCAGGGCAAATAAAAAACCGGCTGCAATGTATGCACCTTTGAAGTGCATCCCACTTGCAGCCGGTCGATCATGCGGTCAAATGCCGTTTAGACACCGTAGCTTTGCGTCTCGGCCTTTCAGCCGATTTGCCAATAGAACATTATTATATTTTCAGTATATCACTTTCGTTCCGTTTCGTCAAGTCTTTTTCGCAAAAATCCGTGTTTTCTACGCGTCCGTGTCCAGCTCGCCGATTGCCGCGCACGCCTCACGGTATGCCGCGGCCGTCTCCGGATACAGCGCCGACGCGCGCTGCATATCGCTGCCGCGCAGGGCCTCCGTCAGGGCTGAGGCTGCCTGCCCCAGCTGCACCAGCCCCAGGTTGGCTGCCAGGCCCTTCAGCGTGTGCGCTGCGCGGAAGGCCCGCCGGGCGTCTCCGGCACTCATGGCCGCCTGCAGCATGGCGAAGGTATCGTCTCCGGCGAACATCCGCAGGAAACGCTCCACCGCAGCTATACTGCCCAGCCGGCGCACGGCGTCCGCCATGTCGCCGTCCATCTCTTGATAAAGCTTCTCTAAATTCATTATTTCTTCCTCTCCAGCCACTCGGCGATCGTTCGTATCATCTGCCCAGCCTCCAACGGCTTGGGGATATGCGCGTCCATGCCCGCTGCCAGGCAGGCCGCCACGTCCTCGTCAAACAGGTTGGCGGTCATGGCGATGATCGGCAGCTGCGCGTCCGGCCTGTCCATCCCGCGGATGGCGCGGGTGGCGGAAAGGCCGTCCAGCTCCGGCATCATCACGTCCATCAGCACCGCGTCGTAGGTGCCGGGCGCCGACGCGGCGAACATCTCCACCGCCTCCTTGCCGTCGGCGGCCTGGTCCACCACGGCGCCGGCCTCCTGCAGCAGGTAGACCGCGATCTCCCGGTTCAGCTCGTTGTCCTCCGCCACCAGCAAGCGCCGTCCGGCGATGGAGGCCGCCGCGTCGGGAAGCGCGGCTTCCGGTTCGGCCTCACTGGGCATCATGGGCAGCACCACGCGGAAGCGCGTTCCCTGTCCGAGTGCACTGTCCACCTGAATGGTACCGCCTCTTTCGTCCACCAGCTTTTTCACCACGGCCAAACCCAGGCCCACGCCGCCGGAAAGGCTGCCCCTATCGCTGTTTTCCTGGGCAAATGCCTCGAACATATGGCGCTGGAACGTCTCGCTCATACCTGCGCCGTTATCCTCGCATATAAATTCCAGCCGGCACACGCCGTCCGCATAACGGGACTCGCGGAAGCTGCAGCGCACCCATCCGCCGGGGTGATTGTATTTGATGGCGTTGCCAATGATATTCTGGCAGATCTGCCGCAGATACAGCGGGTCGCCTGTGAATCGTTCATGCTCCAGCGTCAGGTCCATCACCATCAGTGCAACGCCTGTGCTCTCCGCCTGGGCGCGCGAAATATCCAGCATCTCGTGCAGCTCGCTTGTCAAACAATAGGGGGTCTTTCCCAGCGCCTCCTGCTTCGGGCGATTCAGCGTCAGCACGTCGTTTACCAACGCCAGCAGATAGCGCGCCGCGGTCTGCGCCTTCTCCCGGCAGGACTGCACCAGCGTCACATTCTCCGGGTTCCGCCCGATGATCTCCAGCATACCCATGATGATGTTGATGGGTGTGCGTATATCATGGCTCATGCTACGAAGGAAGTGCGTCTTGGCCTGGTCCGCCGCGCTGGCGCGGCGCACCTCCTCCTCCAGACGGTGCTGGTAGTCCATCTCGCGACGCTTGCGCTCCTGCGTGGTGTGGAGCACCAGCAGCGTCGCCAAGACCGCCGCCAGCGCGTAGACGCCGAAGGCGGAGATCACCATGTTCTTGCCCAGGATGAACACGTATTCATTGGGGAGGAACACATACAGGCTGTACTGCTGGTATCGCTCCCGTGCACCGAAGAACGTGCCGTCCGTGCGGAGCTGGGTCAGCTTGCTGCCCGGGGAGGGGGAGGACTCCAGCGCACGGATGAGGGGCACCTCGTCCACCGGCAGGTTCCACTGCTCCGCCGCGCTGCTGCCCACCACGCGCTCGCCGTCGGTGATGTAGGTGTAGACCCTGTCATTGAGCAGCGTCTCGTAGCCCGCCAGCAGGCTCTCGATGGACGCACGGTAGGAGGCGATGATCGTGTTCGACTGGAGGCGGACGCAGAAGACGACGCCGGGATTTTCGACGCGCGCCACGGCTGCTATGTCGTATACCGCGCCGTCACGGGTCAGGCGGCGGGCGAAGATCTTTTCCGGGTAGTCCATGATGGAGCGGATCGCCTCATTGGTGTAGTAATCGCTCCAGTCCATGTCCGCACCGGAGCTGAACTCGATCTCCAGATCCTTGTCCAGCACCAGCACGCAGGTTACGCGCTGACGCTGGGCGTACCGCGCCAGCTCCTCGTTGGAGCGGTTCTGCCCCACCATACCCTCGCGCTCCGCCACCTCCTGCGCCTGCTCCGTCAGCCGCACGAGGCTCTTTAGCCGGTCGGCGGCGACGATGTCGCGGTAGCTGATGCACTGGTTTTGCAGATATTGCAGCGTCCGCTGGGCGGTCTGCTGGGCGTTGCGGATGCTGCTGTTGCCGCCGATGAGAGCCGTGACCGCCATCACAAAGACGCCCAGCACCAGCATGAGCACCCAGATATATTTGTTGGAAAACTTATTGCCCATGGATCAACCCCGCTAAAGCCGCCTGTGCGTCCACGCCGTAGCTCTCCAGAATGGCGGCCACGGTGCCGTCCGCCACCAGCTCGTGCAGCATTTCGTTCAGAGCCTCCGCTCTGCCGCTGCCGTCGTCCTTATAGAACGCCGCGCCCAGACCTGCCCGCAGCAGCCCCGGCTCCAGCACCCGGTATTCCCCGGCGCGCCCGGCGATGAAGGTGAGGTACGCCGTCTCGTGTCCGGCGCAGGCGTCCACATAGCTTTTGTCCAGCGCGGCGAACACGTCCACCGTGTCGGCGAAGCAGTACACGCTGTCCACCTGCTCCACGCCGGGCACCTGATGCTTCAGAAACAGCTCCTCCGGCTTGGAGGAGGTCTGCACGGCGATGCGCTTGCCGTTCAGGTCGCCAAGACCGTAAATATCGCTGGACGCCTGCACTATGACCACCTGACGGCTGTACATATACGGCCCTGCCCAGCGGTAGCAGTCCTCTCTGCCGTTCATGGAGAAGCTGCCCCAGAGGCAGTCCACGTCGCCTCGCTCCAGTAGGGCGTCCTTCTCCTGCCAGTTGATTTTTTGGAAGCTCGCCGTCCAGCCCAATCTCTCGCAGGCGGCGGTGGCGATCTCCACGTCGATACCCGCATAGGCGCCATTCTCATCCAGATAGAAATACGGCTCATAGTTGTCGCTGCCAATGACCAGCACCGGCAGTTCTTCCGTTTCCGTCTCCCGCTGTCCGCAGCCGCACAGCAACGCGCCGCACAGCGCCAGCAGCACCGCCAGCAATCTCTTTGTCCTGCTCATTCCTTACCTCTCATGCCGTATACCTCACGGCACAACGCACTCTGTATGTCCTCCAGACAGTCCACCAGCAGCGGATCGAACGCGCCGCACTCGCCGCGCCGTATCATAGCCAACGCCTCCGCATGGGTATGCGCCGGCTTGTACACCCGCTGGCTCACCAGCGCGTCATAGGCGTCCGCCAGGCCCACCGCCTGCACGGTCATCGGTATCTCGTTGCCCTTCAGCCCGTCGGGATAGCCGCTGCCGTCCACCCGCTCGTGATGCCAGCGGCAGATCTCCGCCGCAGCCTCCACCAACGGCTCGCTTTCCATCTCCTTCATGCCCCGCATCAGTTCCTCGCCGATCAGGGTATGCTTCTTGATCTCGTCAAACTCCTCCGGCGTCAGGGGGCCGGTCTTTCGCAGCAGGGCATCCGGCACGCCCATCTTTCCGATGTCGTGGAACATAGCCGCGGCGGCGGCCCGCCGGCAGTCCTGCAGGGTCAGGCCGTATTTATCCGTGCGTTCCAGCATTCTCTCCAGCAGCCGCTGCGTGATCTGCTCCACGTGCCGCCCGTGGTCCGCGCCCTCGCCGTTGCGGTAGCCCATCACCCGCGACAGGATATCCGCCGCGATGCCCATCATATGCTCCTGCCGCCGCAGCTGCTGCATCATCACCGCTGCCAGCCGCCGCTGCCGCGCATACAGCTTCACGGTGTTCATCACCCGCTGCCGCACGATACGGATATCAAAGGGCCGTTCTATGTAGTCCGCCACGCCCATGTCGTAGGCCTGCCGCACCTTTTCTTCTGAGCCGTCCGCCGTGATGATAATGACCGGGATATCCTCGATAAACCCCCGATTATTCATCTCCTCCAACACCTGCAGGCCGTCCATTTCCGGCATGATCATGTCCAGCAGCACCAGTGAGATATCCGCGCCGTAGGTCTCCAGCTGCGCCATACACTCCCGGCCGTCCTCCGCCTCCAGCACGTTGAAATCCTCCGCCAGCATCTCCCGCAGTATCGCGCGGTTCATAGCCGCATCGTCCACCACAAGAATATGCGGCTTGATCTCCTCCCCCTCCACGGGGGTATCCTCGGTGACCACGGCGTCCTTTCTTCGCTTGGCCCGGTACATCAGCCGGTCCGCCCGCTGCACCGCCTGGGCGATCGTCTCCTGCTGCGCCATGACGCAGCCCACGCTGATGGTGATATGCTGGCCGCCCTCGCAGCCCGGTATGCTCACTGTCCGCAGCCGCCGCTGAATGTCTCCCAGCACGGTGGTAAAGGCCGCCTGCTCCACGCCCGGCAGCAGCAGCAAAAACTCGTCGCCGCCGTAGCGCACCAGTGAGCCGCTGCGGCCCACTACCTCATAGATGGTATCCGCCAGCGCCCGCAGCGCGTTGTCGCCCACCTGATGGCCATTTATATCGTTATACAGCTTCAGATCGTCCATATCGATGAGCGCTACACCGCCGCGGTATACCTCATTGCTCATCTCCCGCTGGTAATGGTTGCGGCTCAGCGCGCCGGTCAGCGCGTCTATCTCCTGCGCCTGGGTGTCCCGACCGGAGATGACCAGCACATAGTCGTTGATCCGGTCGATGCGGATGTCATACTGCCGGCAGCCTACGCCGCCCTGCCGGAACCGCAGGCGAAAGCTCTCGTTTCGCTCCTTTTCGTAGAAAAAGCTCCGCAGGTTTTCGCTGCTGAGATAGCGCATCCACACGCTTTTCTCCGCCAACACACCGCCGTTGTCCCGGAAGATGTCCCGCAGCTCCTCTACGGTGTACCATTTGTCCTCCAGCCCACTGGCCAGACTGGTTTTCCGGACCCGCAGCTTTCCCCGGCTCCTGTCATATTCACATACGGTGTCGCAGATCGGCAGCAGTGCCGCGATAAAGGCTTCCTTCTCGATCATGGCTGGACCTCCGTCCCTATCATATCAGCCTTATTATAGCATCTTAATGCCGTATTGCAACGGCTTCCCCCTAAAACGCCGAATTTTTCGCCTGTTTTGCAGGCGGCGCGCCGGGGTGCGCTGTCGGTGAACGGCCCTGACCCGCGCAGGGCAAAATAAAACCGCCCGGACGGGCGGTTTTGTTTTACCTTTTTGCGATCTAACTGCGGCGGCGTCGGCGGAGGGCTAAAACGGTCAGTGCCGAAATGGAAGCACCAACAATAAGCCATGCCCACGGACCGGCGGAGGGCGCGGCGGCCGGCAGAGGCTGCCAGGCGGCATATAGCGTCATATCCGCCGTGACCGGCGCATTGAAATCCCAGGGGCGGGTCAGGTCGTAGTCACTGTACCAGCCGGTGAAGCGATAGCCCGAGCGGGTGGGCGCCTGCGGCGGCGCCAGGGGCGTTCCACGGAGCACCTCCGCCGGCGCTACGCCGCTGCCGCCGTTACTTTGGAAGGTCACGCGGCACTGCTCTGACACCACCACCGTGACGTCCCGGGCAGCGGCGGCATAGCGGCCCATGCCGTCCTCGGTGGACACCAGGTAATGGCTGCCGGTTATGGCGGACGCACCGCCGTCGGCCAGGACCTTCAGCTGAAAGGAGCCGACGACCGTCTCATCCGCCCAGTCCGCGCCGCCGCCAAAGTCTACGCAATTCATGTAGACCGCCTGACGGCCATCACGCAGCGTGACCAGCGTCGTCTTGACGCCCTCGCGGAGCAGGGTGCCATCAGGCTGATAGGCGAAGAAGGCAGGATCGAAGCATATCTCGTCCTGCATGGCGAACATCGGCCCTGTGCCGGTGGTCCGGCACAGGGTAAGCGATACCGTTACGGTATCGCCGGCGGCGGCATGGTACGTCGCCTCTCCGTTGGCGGCAAGGCGGAATTCATATTGCCGGCTGTCGTCGCCCCAGGCCAGGGACGGCGCCAGCAGCAGCACCGCCAGCAGCGCCAGAACTACCCGCTTCATGGTCCGCCTCAGTTCAGGAAATCCTTGAGCTTCTTGCTGCGGGAGGGGTGCCGCAGCTTACGCAGGGCCTTGGCCTCGATCTGGCGGATACGCTCACGGGTGACGTTGAACTCCTTGCCTACCTCTTCCAGCGTACGGGTACGGCCGTCCTCGATACCGAAGCGCAGCTTCAGCACCTTCTCCTCCCGGGGCGTCAGGGTACCCAGCACGTCCACCAGCTGCTCCTTCAGCAGTGTGAAGCTGGCGGCCTCACTGGGCTCGGATGCGGCCTCGTCGGGGATGAAGTCGCCCAGATGGCTGTCCTCCTCCTCGCCGATGGGCGTCTCCAACGACACGGGCTCCTGGGCGATCTTCAATATCTCGCGGACCTTGTCCACGGGCATATTCATCTCGGCGCTGATCTCCTCGGGGCTGGGGTCGTGGCCCAACTCCTGCAGCAGCTGGCGGGACACACGGATGACCTTGTTGATGGTCTCCACCATGTGGACGGGGATGCGGATGGTACGCGCCTGATCGGCGATGGCGCGGGTGATGGCCTGACGGATCCACCAGGTGGCGTAGGTGGAGAACTTATAGCCCTTGGTGTAGTCGAACTTCTCCACGGCCTTGATCAGGCCCAGATTGCCCTCCTGGATCAGGTCCAGGAACAGCATACCGCGGCCCACATAGCGCTTGGCGATGGACACCACCAGACGCAGATTGGCCTCGGCCAGCTGCTGCTTGGCCTTCTCGCCGGCCTTGATCTGCTTTTTCAGCTCGGCCATCTCCGCCTCAGGGATGGCCGAGCCGTCCGCCTCGGCCTGCGCCACACGCGCCTCGGCCTCGCGGCCGGCGGACATAACGGTGGCCAGCTCCACCTCCTGATCGGCGGTCAGCAGGGGCACCTTGCCGATCTCCTTCAGGTACATACGCACGGGATCGTCAATGTTGAAGCTGTCCACCAGCGTGTTGGGGTCGACCAGCTCCTCCTCCTCGATCTCGGCGATCTCATCCATAGCGGGCTCGCCATCCTCATCGGGCAGGTCGGCCAGGAAATCCTCGCTGCCTATCTCGATGCCCAACTGCTCCAGAGAGTCGTAGATGGAGTCCATCTGCTCGCTCTCCAGGTCCAGCTCGTCCAGCACGTCGGACAACTCACCGGCATCCAGCTTGCCCTTCTTCTTACCCTTGGTAAACAGGTCGCGCAGCTTCTCGTTGCCGTTCAGCAGCGCGGCCGCCGGCAGGGACGCGATGGTCTTTTCGTCCAGGCCGCCCTTGGCGGGCTTCTCCTGCGCCGGCGCGGCCTCCTGCAAAAGCTGGTCCGCCATCTGCTCCAACTGCTCCGCGGTGTACTTTTCTTCGGTCATGTTCGCTTTCCTCCGTAACCTTTTTTATCTTTATACGTCTCCATCGCCGCCGCCAGCGGATCCGTGCCGCCGGTGCGCTTGGTGTACTCTTCCCGAATGATGCGTATGTAATCCGCCAGCGCCTGCGGCGCGTTGGCTGCGGATTCCGGTTTTTGCAGCAGCGCCGTCAGGTGGTTCATCTCCTCCGGCGTCAGCACCGCGGCCAGCGCCGCCATGCTCGCGTGTCCCCGCCGCTGCCACAGCTCACCGTAGATGCGGCCCAGCAGCGGTGAAGAGAATTCCTCCGGCTGCACCGGCATTTCCGTCGGGAACAGGCTCTCGTCCTGCATCAGCAGACGGATAACGCCCTCCTCTGCCAGCGCGCTGCGTACATTCTGATAACGGATGCTGCGGTCCGCGGGCTGCAGGGCCGATATCGGGTTCATCTCCTGACGCTCCTGTGCCTTCCGTGCCTTGGCCTGCACCCGCTTGGCGGCCCGCTGGACCTCCATCCGCATGGTCTCCGCCGGCAGGGACGCCGCCTCGGCTGCCCGGGTGGTATATACCTCCCGTTCCACGGGGTCATTTAGTTTACATAATGTTTCGGCAATCTCCCCCGCGTAGGCGATACGGCCCTTGTCGTCCTTCAGGTCATACTTGGCCGCGATCTCAGACATCGTGAATTCAATGCCGTTTGCACTTCCGGAAAGCAGCTGCTCAAAAGCGTCCCTACCCTGGTATTTGATAAAGTCGTCGGCATCCTGCTTTACATAATGTCCATCCACCAATCGCTGTGGCAGACGCAGGACCTTCACGGTGAACTCGCTGTTCTGCAGCAGCTCCAGCGCCCGGTCCGTGGCCATCTGGCCCGCGCCATCGTTGTCGTAGCACAGCACCAGCTCCCTGGTGAAGCGGCTCAGCAGACGTATCTGCTCCTGGGTCAGCGCCGTGCCCATGCAGGCCACCGCGTTGTCGAACCCCGCCTGATGCAGCGTCACCACGTCCAGGTTGCCCTCGCACAGGATCATGTTGGGCCGCTTGGTCTTTTTGGCCAGGTTCAGGCCGTAGAGCACCCGGCGTTTGCTGTAGGCCACCGTTTCGGTGGTGTTCATGTATTTCGGCTCCGACTTGTCGATCACGCGGCTGCCGAAGCCCACCACGTCGCCCCGCACGTCGATGACCGGCAGCATCAGCCGGTTGCGGAATTTGTCGTACAGCCCGCCGTTTTTCCCGTTGACCACCAGGCCGGAGGCAAGCAGCTCCTGCTTGGTGAAGCCCTTGTCTGTCATGGCGCGGAGCAGCGCGTCCCACTGGTCCAACGAAGCGCCCATGCCGAAGCGCACCGCGATGCCGCGCCGTATCTGCCGCTTGTCCAGATACGCCTGCACCGCCGCACCCTGCGGAAGCTGCAGCTGGTCATAGTACCACCGCGCCGCCGCGCGGTTCAGCTCCAGCACCCGCCGCCGCAGCCGGTCAGCATTGCTGCGGGCCTCGTCCTCCGCCGGCAGCGGGATGTTGGCCCGCTTGGCCAGGAACTCCACCGCCTCCGGGAACGACAGGCCCTCGATCTCCATAATAAAATTGATGACGCCGCCGCCCTTTTTGCAGCCGAAGCAGTGGTAGATCTGCTTGTCCGGCGCCACGGAGAACGAGGGCGTTTTCTCGTTGTGGAAGGGGCACAGGCCGAACAGGTTGCCGCCCTTGCGCGTCAGCGTCACGTAGTTGGATACCACATCCGCAATGTCGTTCCGCGCCACCACTTCGTCCAGAAACTGGTCGCTGAAATGCACGAAAAGCCCTCCTTTCCCCCGCCGAACCGCGGTGCAAAATAAATCTGACAATATACTATACCAAAAAACTTCCTCAAATCCTCTTTTTTCGCAAAAGTTTTTAGCCGTGACGGATGAGGTGCCACAAAAAAAGAAAAGCCCCGGAGGAAAACAATCTTTACTATCCCTCCCGCGTTAGCGGGAGGGTTATATATTTATCTCACCCCGTCAGGAGTGAGATATTATCTATCTCTGGCCGTTAGGCCAGAGATAATTAAGCGCAAAAAAAGAAAGGCCCAATGGGCCTTTCTCTTTTTTGAGTTTAATTAGAACTCCTTTTTCTTGCCGATGACGACGGCGGAGCCGGCGACGGAGGTCAGAGCCATACCGACGTACATAGCGATGCCAGCGTCAAAGGTCTTGGGGCTGTCCTTGCCATCAGTCTTGGTGTCGGTAGCAGTACCGGCCTTGATCTCGATATAAGTGCCAGCAGTCGCCAGAGTAGCGTTCAGATAACCCTTATCGAACACAGCGATGCCAGCAGCGTCCTTCTCAACATAGTTGATACGGGTCAGCTTTGCGGTAGCCGCCTTGTCGGTAGCGTTGCCAATAACATCATCCTCGGCAACATAGGTGGTGTTGCACAGAACGCACTTGTAAACGGTAGCCTTGGACTCACCATAAACGTCATCGGTCTTGACCAAAACATGACCCTTGGCCAACTTGACATCTACAGGAGTGGTGGCATTGCCGGCTACAAGATACTTCTCAACATTAGCCATCTTGGTGCCGATGAAACGCTCAGCAGCGTTGCTCAGCAGGTCTTCGTCGTATTTGTCGTTATAAGCAGCAACATCGGCAGCTTTCACGTACAGATTCTTGTCCGCATCGATATAAACATTGACAGCCCAACCATCAGCGGTGCAGGTAGCAGCAGCGGCAGCCTTGTACTGCTTCAGTGTAATAGCCTCGTCCGATACCGGATTGATTGGTGACGACGACCAGCAGAAAACCTGCATCCGTGAGCATTCGAGCGCCCTCAAGGACGCCCGGCACCCATTCAAAATGCTCTCGGTCGTGTACGTAGGCGTGATCAATGTTGATCACGCCGTCACGGTCGAGAAATGCGGCCTTTCTCATCATTCTTCCACGTTCGGGAAGGCGGCGAGGAGGTTCTGCATGTACTCGCGGGTGCCCTCCTGAACCGTGCGGAACTCGACGTCGCAGCCGGCCTTGCGCAGGTTCTCGAGGTTGGCCTGCGTGAAGGCCTGGTACTTGCCCTTGAGGGCTTCGGGGAACGCGATGTACTCGAGCTCGCCCGTCGCGACGGCCTCTTCGAGCGTGAGCTGCTGCCTGCCGTCGTGTTCGCGCAGGGCGTTGATCACGGACAGGGCGACGTCGTTGAACGGCTGGGCTCGGCCCGTGCCGCAGTTGTAGACGCCGGAGACGGGCTTGTCGAGGAAGTGCATAAGCACCTTGCAGACGTCGCCGACATAGACGAAGTCGCGGGACTGCTCGCCGTTGCCGTAGCCGAGGCAGCCTTCAAAGAGCTTGACCTTGCCCGTGCGGCGGTACTGGAAGTACTGGTGGAAGGCGACGGAGGCCATGCGGCCCTTGTGCTGCTCGTTCGGGCCGTAGACGTTGAAGTAGCGCAGGCCGATCACGGGAGCGCGAAGGCTCTTGAGTTCGCGGCGAAGCACCTGGTCAAAGAGGTACTTGGAGTAGCCGTAGACGTTGAGCGGGCCTTCATAGCGGACGTCCTCGATGAACTCCTGGTGCGCGCCGTACGTGGCGGCGGAGGAGGCGTAGATGAAGGGAATGCCGAGTTCCTGGGCCCAGCGGTAGAGCTCAAGCGTGTAGCGGTAGTTGTTCTCCATCATGTACTTGCCGTCGTGCTCCATCGTGTCGGAGCAGGCACCCTGATGGAAGATCGCCTCGGGCTTCGGAGCGGAGCCGTCACGCACGCGGGCGATGAAGTCGCGCTTGTCGAAGTAGTCGGAGATGCTGCACTTGGCAAGGTTCTGGTACTTTTCGCCGCGCTCGAGATTGTCGACGGCGATGATGTCGGTGATGCCGCGCTCGTTGAGGGCGAGAACGTTGTTGCAGCCGATGAAGCCGGCGGCGCCGGTGACGAGAATGCTCATGGCAGTCAATCCTTAAAAGAGTTCTTCATAAGAAACGGTGGCGGTGCCGAGCTTGCCGACGACCACGCCGGCGGCACGGTTGGCCGTGCGGACGGCCTCCTCGACGGTCATGCCCGTGGCGAGCATGGTGGCGAGGATGGCGATGACGGTGTCGCCCGCGCCCGAGACGTCGTAGACCTCGCGCGCCTGAGTGGGCACGGTGATCTGGCCGCCTTCAAAGTAAAGGGTCATGCCTTCCTCGCTGCGGGTGAGGAGGAGGTACTTGAGGCCGAGCTCGGCGCGCAGGCCCTGGGCCTTGGCGGTGAGCTCCTCCTCGGTCCTCCAGGAGCCGACGACCTGGCGGAGTTCGGAGCGGTTGGGCGTGAGCATCGTGGCGCCGCGGTAGCGCGAGTAGTCGTCGCCCTTGGGATCGATGAGGACGGGGATGCCCGCATCGCGCGCCATGGCGATCATGGAGACGATGTGGGAGAGGCCGCCCTTGCCGTAATCGGAGAGAATCAGGGCGTCGTGTTCGGCGAGCAGGGCGCGGAACTTGTCGAGGTGCTTGTTGAGGACCTCCTCGGCGGGATGCGACTCGAAGTCGCAGCGAAGCATCTGCTGTTGGCGGGCCACGACGCGCAGCTTGACGGTCGTGTCGAGCGATTCGTCGAACTGGAAGTGCGGCGTGATGCCCTGTTCGCGCGCAAAGCGTTCGAGCGTGCGGCCGGGTTCGTCGTTGCCGACGACGCAGAGCAGGGAGGAGCGGCCGCCGACGCTGGCGATGTTGACCGCGACGTTGGCCGCGCCGCCGAGGCGCTCTTCGGTGCGGCTGATGCGCACAACGGGAACCGGCGCTTCGGGGGAGATGCGTTCGGCGTCGCCAAACCAGTAGCGGTCCAGCATGGCATCGCCCGTCACGAGAACGCGGGCTTTGGAAAGAGTCTGTTTGTCCATAAAACTTGCGGGCGGCGCAACGGCCGCCATGGTGGTAGACGTGCCCTGATTGTAATGGTTGGCGGGCCCTCGCGTCGGCGCGGCCGTGCGTTTGCCAACGGTTGCAATCGGGTTTTGGGCGGAAGTCACCGATTGGCTACAATTATCTAATTACCTGAAGCAGGCGCAGGCCCCGTTCCAGCGCCTGCGGACTAATACGAGGAGAGAAATTATGGCGCCCGACGCCTCTATTTTTAAGGCTTATGACATTCGCGGCATTGTTGACAAGACTTTGACGGAGGATGCCGTCCGCCAGATCGGCCGGGTGCTCGGCACGATGGCGCACGAGGCCGGCAGGACCTCGTTCTGCGTCGGCCGCGACGGCCGCCTGTCGGGCGAGAGGCTCGCGGGCGCCCTGATGGAGGGCATCACTTCCGCAGGCGTGGACGTCATCGACATTGGCATGGTGCCGACGCCCGTTCTCTACTTCGCCACCGTCCACTTCGGCAACGGCACGGGCGTCGCCGTGACCGGCTCGCACAATCCGCCCGAATACAACGGCCTCAAGATGATGATCGGCGGCATCACGCTCTTCGCCGACCAGATTCAGGGCATTCTCGCCCGCATCCGGAACGAGGACTGGCGCACGGCCGAGGTGCCGGGCACGATCCGCCGTGAGGACGTGGTGCCCGCCTATCTCGAGCGCGTCCTTTCCGACGTGCGCCTCGAGCGCTCAATGCGCATTGCGATCGATGCGGGCAACGGCGTCGCCGGCCCCGTCGCCGCCAGGCTCTTCAAGTCCCTTGGCTGCGAGGTGACCGAACTCTTCACGGACGTTGACGGCACCTTCCCGAACCATCATCCCGATCCCTCCAAGCCCGCCAATCTCGAGGACCTCAAGAAGGCGGTTCTCGAGGACGGCATCGAGCTCGGCCTCGCCTTCGACGGCGACGGCGACCGCCTCGGCGTCGTGACGAAGTCGGGCGAGATCATTTATCCCGACCGTCAGATGATGCTCTTTGCGAAGGACATCCTTGCGCATCATCCCGGCGCCCAGATCGTCTACGACGTCAAGTGCACGCGCCGTCTGGTGCCCTGGATCGAAGCCTGCGGCGGCGTCCCGACGATCAGCTGCACGGGCCACTCTCTCGTCAAGGCCAAGCTGCGCGAGACGGGCGCTCCGTTCGCGGGCGAGATGTCGGGCCATCTCTTCTTCAACGACGGCCGCTGGCCCGGCTTTGACGACGGCGTTTATGCCGGCGCCCGCATCCTTGAAATCCTTTCCCGCGAGGCGGATCCGTCCGCCGCGCTTGAAGCGCTCCCGAGCGCCGTCAACACGCCCGAACTGCAGATCCGCATGGCCGAAGGCGAGAACAAGGCCTTCATCGCCCGCCTGCAGAAGGAGGCCCGCTTTGACGACGCGCTTGACGTGATCACGATCGACGGCGTGCGCGTCGAGTGGAACGACGGCTTCGCGCTCGCCCGCTCCTCCAACACGACGCCGGTCGTCGTACTTCGTCTCGAAGGCGACACGCCCGAGGCGCTCGAGCGCATCAAGAAGACCTTTGCGGAGGTGCTGCTCAAGGTCGAGCCGTCGCTTGAGCTTCCCTTCTGATAGACCGCGTCAGGAATTTTCCTCATGACTGATTCGAACAACTGGACCCTGCTTCCCTTCCTGCGCGACAGCGCAGGCGTGGACACCATGGTGACCGCCTGCGGGATCCGCCTTGACATCTCCCGCCAGCGCCTGACGGGCGAGGACCTCAAGCGCCTTGTCGACCACTGCCGCACGCGCGACGTCGAGGAGGCGCACCGCCGCATGATGGCGGGCGAGATCGTCAATCCGAGCGAAGGGCGCGCAGCGCTTCACACTTCGCTGCGATCCTTCTCGGCCGGTGCGCCGAAGTTCGCCGAGGTCGACCGCGAGCGTCGCCGCATGCTCGACTTCGCGCGCCAGGTGCGCGAGGGCATCCGCCTCGGCTGCAGGGGTGACCGCATCACCGACGTGATCAACGTCGGCATCGGCGGCTCCGACATGGGGCCGCACGCGGTCTACCATGCGCTTCGTCCCTCCAATCCGAAGATCCGCGTCCATTTTCTCTCCACCGTCGACGGCGTGCTCCTTGAGCGCATTCTCGACGTCTGCAATCCGCTGACGACCCTCGTCGTCGTCTCCTCGAAGAGCTTCGGCACCCGCGAGACGCTCGTCAACGCCGCAGCCGTCGACCAGTGGCTGCTCAACCACGGCATCGTGGGCACGGACCGTGCGCACCACATGGTGGTCGTCTCAGCCAACCCCGACGCGGCCGCCCAGATGTGCCTGCCCGAGGAGAACTTCTTCCGCATGTGGGACTGGGTCGGCGGCCGATTCTCCGTCTGGGGCGCAGTGGGCCTGCCGCTCGCACTCTCTCTCGGGCCCGAGGTTTTCCTCGAGTTCCTGCAAGGCGCGGCCGAAATGGACCGCCACTCGCTGACGGCGCCGCTTGAGAAGAACCTTCCCGCGACGCTGGCCATGATTGCGTTCTGGAACGCCAACCGCCTCGAGATCAGCACGCACTGCGTGCTGCCCTACGACGAGCGCCTGCGCGTGATCGTGCCCTGGCTGCAGCAGCTCGAGATGGAGTCGCTCGGCAAGAACCACACGCCTGACGGCCGCCGCATCCCCGGCAGGACCGGCCAGGCCGTCTGGGGCGCAAACGGCAACGAGGCCCAGCACAGCTTCTACCAGTGGCTTCGCGAAGGCACGGGCCGCGCCAGCATCGATCTCCTCTGGAGCGAGATGCCCGGCCACCGCTATGCGGAGCACTACCGCGTGCTGCTCGCCAACGCCCGAGCTCAGGCCGAGGCGCTCATCATGCGCGATCCCGACAATCCCTGCTTCAACGCCGTCTCAGCCATCGTGATGGACGCCGTGACGCCGCGCCGCCTCGGCGCGCTCATGGCCATGTACGAGCACAAGACGACGATGCTCGGCACGCTCTTCGGCATCAACCCCTTCGACCAGCCCGGCGTCGAGCTTGGCAAGCGCCTGAGCAAGCGCGCCGAACGTGGCGAGGATCCGATGACTGCAGTTGCGGAAGAGGTGAGGTTTTAATTGAAGATCCTCGTCATCAAGTCCTCCTCCATGGGCGACATCATTCATGCGCTGCCCGTGGCTCATGACATCAGGCAGGCTCTGCCCGAGGCCGAGCTTCACTGGGTTGCGGAAGAGAGCTTCCGCGACATTCCGACGCTCGCCCCCGCAGTCTCCAAGGTTCACGTGACGGCCTTCCGCCGCTGGCGCAAGGCCATTCTCTCGGGTCCCGTCCGAGCCGAAATGGCGGACGTGAAGAATGCGCTTCGCGCCGAACACTACGACGTCGTGCTCGACATCCAGGGGCTGATGCGCTCGGCGATGGTCGCCCGCTGGGCGGGCGTGCCCGCCACGGGCTACAGCTGGGGCACGGCCCGCGAGCCGATCGCCTCGCTCGCCTATGCCCGCAAGCTTGATCTGCCCGCATCGCTCGGCGCCGTGCGCCGCTACCGCATGGCCGCAGCCGAAGCTCTCGGCTACGAGATCGATCCCGAAAGGCCCGTCTTCGGCCTGCAGGCGAATGCGGAGCCGTCCGTGAAGCCCGCCGGTCCCTATGCGGCGTTAGCCGTCAATACGAGCCGTGACGAAAAGCTCTGGCCCGAGGAGTACTGGACGCATCTGGGCCGCAAGTTCGCCGGCGCAGGCCTCAGAAGCGTTCTCTTCTGGGGCAGCGACGTCGAGCGCGAGCGCGTGGAGCGTCTGGTCAGGACCATTCCCGGCGCCGAAGTGGCTCCGAGGACCACTCTGGCGACGACGGCCGCCACGCTGGCCCGTGCCGAGTGCGTCGTGGGCGTCGACACGGGGCTTGCCCATCTCGGGGCGGCGCTCGGTCGTCCGAGCGTCGGCATCTTCGTCTCCACGCCGACCGAGACCCTGAAGCTTGTCGGGGACGGTCCCGTGCGCAGCCTCGGCGGCATCGGACAGTGTCCGGACGTCGACGAGGTTTGGAAGGCGCTCGTCGCCGTTCAGGGAGAACGCTTGTGAGAATCACTCCGTCCATGTACAGGGCGGTGAGCGTCGTTGCGCTCCCGCTCGCCAGTCTTTATCTGATGTGGCGCTCCCGCCGCCAGCCCGCTTACCGCCAGTTCTGGGACGAACGCTTCGCCTGGTCGAGCTTTCCGCTCAAGACGGGGCGTCCGCGCGTCTGGATCCACGCCGTGAGCGTGGGCGAGACGAATGCCGCTAAGCCGCTGCTCGAGGCGGTTCTCGAGCGCTGGCCCGAGTGTGACGTGCTGCTCACGCACATGACGCCGACGGGTCGCGAGGCCGGCGCCAAGCTTGTGGCGCTTGCGCCCGACCGCATCCATCAGTGCTATCTGCCCTACGACGCGCCGTATGCCGTCGAGAAGTTCTTCCGCCAGACCCAGCCCACGATCGGCATCATCATGGAGACCGAGGTGTGGCCGAACCTCATGAGCGAGGCCAAGCGGTGCGGCGTGCCGATGGTGCTTGCCAATGCGCGCGAAAGCGAGAAGTCCCGCGCTCAGGCCGAGAAGTTCCTCGACGTGATGGGCCCCGCCTTCGGCAGCTTCACGGCCATCCTCGCGCAGAGCGAGGAGGACAAGGAG
>OJSN01000048.1_pt1 | contig 120338 bp, 83 predicted proteins | sample 1599421 | NCBI WGS metagenome assembly OJSN01 (sample SAMN04168659, study PRJEB22393) | human gut metagenome | biome: human gut microbiome; feature: stool | host: Homo sapiens | collected 2014-05-12
CTGGACACAGAAAACACATTATAATGAAGCCTACGAAACTCCCAATATGGAACGTTTGGCCCAAAAAGGCATGATGTTTACACAGGCTTATGCCTGCAACATCAGTTCGGCAACCCGATGCAGCCTGATCACAGGTGTCAACAACGCACGCCACAGGGTAACCAATTGGACACTTGAAAGAGACAAAACCACCGACCGCCAAAGTGAAACGGTTCAATTGCCGGATTGGAATTATAATGGGGTCAGTCAGGTAGAAGGCACTCCGAATACCTTTGTCGGAACCTCTTTTGTCGATTTATTAAGACAAAGCGGTTACCACACCATCCACTGTGGTAAAGCTCATTTCGGCTCCATCGATACCCCGGGCGAAAACCCTAACCATTGGGGATTCGAAGTCAACATTGCCGGACATGCCGCCGGAGGACTCGCCACTTATCTGAGTGAAAAGAACTATGGTCACAAACGAGACGGCCAACCTTACTCACTTATGGCTATTCCCGGACTGGAAAACTACTGGGGAACAGGCGTATTTGCAACAGAAGCTTTAACCCGTGAAGCAATCAAGGCACTGGATAAAGCAAAAAAATATAATCAGCCGTTCTACCTGTATATGTCACATTATGCCATTCATATACCCATAGACAAGGACATGCGTTTCTATCCCAAATATCTTAAGAAAGGATTAACCGAGAAAGAAGCCGCCTATGCCTCGCTCATTGAAGGAATGGATAAAAGCTTGGGAGACTTGATGGATTGGCTGGATAAGAATGATGAGGCAGACAATACAATTATTATCTTTATGAGCGACAACGGCGGACTGGCTTCTGAACCGGCATGGCGTGACGGTGAACTCCATACCCAAAACTATCCGTTAAACAGCGGGAAAGGCTCTTTATACGAAGGGGGTATCCGGGAGCCGATGATTGTCAAATGGCCAGGTGTAGTCAGTCCCGGCACCCGCTGTGACAAATATCTGATGATTGAAGATTTCTATCCTACCATCCTCGAAATGGCAGGAGTCCAAAATTATAGAACTGTACAACCGCTTGACGGAATCAGTTTCATGCCGCTGCTAAAAGGAACCGGAGACCCTTCCAAAGGACGTGCAATCGTATGGAATTTCCCGAATATATGGGGAAATAACGGTCCCGGCATCAACCTGAACTGCTCCATCCGAAAAGATGAATGGAAATTGGTCTATTATTATGAGACCGGAAAAAAGGAACTGTTTAATATCCCCGAAGATATCGGAGAAAAACATGATGTAGCCGCACAACACCCTGATATTGTTAAACGCTTATCCAAGGAATTGGGTACCTACTTACGCAATGTAGGAGGGCAACGCCCCGGCTTTAAAGCCACAAACAAACCCTGTCCATGGCCGGACGAAGTGTAAAGAATTGATTAAAAACTCTATAAGAGTCGGAATTATTTCATTTCAAAAGAAAACAGGAAGGGAAATAATTCCGACTTTTTGCGTATATTCAAATAAGCAATTATTTCACTTCCTTAAAAGCCATCTCCTCGGCTTCACTGATAATTTGTTCGTTGAGTTCAGAAATACCGATTTCTTCGGATACAGCACTGATTACAGTCTCTACAGCTTCTTCCCGGGGAAGCATAACCTCCTCCTGCGGTGCCTCGCGTACCGATTTAGCCGCCAGGACACTTTCCATGAAAGCACTGTCCTTTATCTTGCCCATAGCCTCATGAGCCGCCCTTTGTTGGGATTCCTTCTTTGAATAGCCGATTCCTCTTCCGGCCGGAATACCCTCAATCAGCACTTCACTCTCAAATGTCGGACTGAAACATTGATCATGCGACTGAGTAATCAGTTCAAATGTAAGCTCAACACGGTTTTTTTGACTCCACTCAATCAATTTAGATTTGAAATTAACCTCTTTTCGTGAAATCTTTTCCAAATTAATATAAGGACCGATAATACGATGCTCCATAAAATGCTTACAAGCACGGTACCCCCTGTCCAAATAAATAGCTCCGACCAATGCTTCAAACGCATTGCCACACATATAGCTGTTGTGAGACGACTGACGTGCAGAATATTTAATCAACTTATCCAAACCGATTTCTATAGCCAATCGGTTCAAAGTCTCGCGTTGAACAATTTTAGAACGAGTGTTGGTGAGAAAACCTTCACGTTTTCCCTCAAACTTCTTATAAACAATATCTGCTACCACTGCATCTAAAATGGCATCTCCTAAAAACTCCAGACGTTCATTATTAAGCAAACGCCCCTGCTCAGACTTTATAGACGAAGATTTGTGAAGTAAAGCCTGTTCATAGATGCTGATATTTCTGGGATAAAAACCCAACATCTTATAAAAACGAAAATAAGACTCCTTATCCTTACGAAAAAGAAGTCTTATCCTATCTGTTATATTGCTAAACACGATTATTCAGCGTATTTTTTCACGATTACACATGCATTGTGACCACCAAAACCGAAAGTATTGCTCAACGCAGCATTTACGGTACGTTTTTGAGCTTTATTAAACGTAAAGTTCAACTCATAATCGATGTTTTCATCGTTATCACCTTCTGCGTGGTTAATCGTCGGCGGAACAATGTCATTCTTTACAGCCAATACGCTTGCAATAGCTTCTACTGCTCCGGCGGCACCCAGCAGGTGACCTGTCATTGACTTAGTAGAGCTGATATTCAGCTTATAAGCATGTTCTCCAAATACGTCTTTGATAGCTTTTGCTTCCGAAACGTCGCCTACAGGAGTAGAAGTTCCGTGAACATTGATATAATCAATGTCTTCGGGCTTCATTTCTGCATCTTCCAAAGCATTAAGCATCACTAATTTTGCTCCCAATCCTTCGGGATGAGAAGCTGTAAGATGGTGAGCATCAGCAGAAGCACCTACACCGGCAAGTTCTGCATAAATCTTAGCTCCACGTGCTTTGGCGTGTTCCAGTTCTTCCAAAATTAAACATCCTGCACCTTCACCCATGATAAAACCATCACGGCTTGCGCTAAATGGACGAGAGGCATGCTGAGGATCGTCATTGCGGGTAGAAAGAGCATGCATAGCATTAAAACCACCTACACCGGCCGGGAAGATGGCAGCTTCGGCACCACCGGCTACAATCACATTTGCTTTACCCAAACGGATATAGTTAAATGCGTCAGCGATAGCATTTGATGAAGATGCACATGCAGAGGTCGTTGTAAAGTTAGGTCCATGAAAACCATACATGATAGAAATCTGTCCGGATGCGATATCAGCAATCATTTTCGGAATGAAGAACGGGCTGAATTTCGGTCCGATAGTATCTTTTGTCTGAGCATAGCCCAACACTTCTTCTTCAAAAGTATGAATACCACCGATACCTACACCATATATTACTCCGATTTTATTCAGATCTTCTTTTTCGAGGTCCATTTCCGAGTCTGCAATTGCTTCTTTAGCGGCAACAATGGCATATTGTGTATACAAATCCATCTTGCGCACCTCTTTGCGGTCGATAAAATCGGCTCCGTTGAACCCTTTTACCTCACAAGCAAACTGTGTTTTGAATTTAGACGCATCGAAATGAGTAATAGGTCCTGCTCCGCTGACACCGTTCACAAGGTTTTCCCATGTTTCGGCAACAGTGTTACCCACCGGAGTAAGCGCACCAAGACCTGTTACTACAACTCTTTTTAATTCCATATTATAAAATAAGGATAATTACTTAGCGTTAGCTTCGATATAAGAAACGGCGTCACCTACTGTACCAATTTTCTCAGCCTGATCATCAGGAATAGAAATACCGAATTCTTTTTCGAATTCCATGATCAATTCTACAGTATCCAATGAGTCTGCACCCAGATCATTAGTGAAGCTAGCTTCTGTAGTAACTTCTGATGCTTCTACACCCAATTTATCAACGATGATGTTTTTTACTCTTTCTGCAATTTCAGACATAACTTTCAAATTTTAGTTAATTAATCGAATAATTTTATTTTCTTTGCGGTTGCAAAGGAATAAATATTTCTTGGGCTGCGCAAATATTCAGGCAAATAAATGCAAATTTTTGCACATTTTTTTGTTTTATGTGCACCAAAACCAGTAAAGTTATGAAGAGAATCGCAATTTTAGCATCAGGGGAAGGAACAAATGCCGAGAATATTATCCGGTATTTTTCAGAGAGAAAAACGGCAAAAGTAGTGGTTGTCATAACCAATAAAGCACAAGCCGGCGTATTGAATCGAGCTGATAAACTGGGAATTCCTACCGAATTTATTCCGGCTCAGGATTTTACAGAGGGTAGAGCTTTGGAAGTACTGCACCGCTATCAAACAGATTTTATCGCCTTGGCAGGTTTCCTGCTAAGAGTACCCGATGATATTTTGCATGATTATCCGAATAAAATAGTAAATATTCATCCCGCTCTTCTTCCTAAGTTCGGCGGCAAAGGGATGTATGGCAACCGTGTGCATGAGGCTGTCATTGCCGCAGCGGAAAAAGAAAGCGGAATCACCATTCATTTCATCAATGGACATTACGACGAAGGGGATACCATATTTCAAGCTACATGTCCCGTCATGCCCAATGACACACCGGAAACTTTAGCTGCACGAGTGCATGCGTTGGAGTATGAGCACTTCCCGCAAGTGATTGAAAAAATACTCATGTAATCCGTGCCTATGCCAATCAATGGGGATGTGTCAAAACATTGCTAATGTTATCATTTTGCTAGTAGGGGCGAGGTTCGCTCGCCCGAAAACAGCTTGCTTTGTGTATTACTCCCAAGGTCGTGCCCGTTGGTTCGGGCAGGCAAACCCTGCCCCTACAGTTGACGATAGGTCGTTTTAGTTTTGACACACTCCCATGACAGGTTATTTTTTATCTTTCAGCTTCTTTCCAAAACAGTGAATGGAAGTGTTCTGAATAGGATGAATAATCAAATCAGGTGAAGTACCTTCGGGATAAACCAGCATCTCCTCGCCTTTCTGTAAATCAACTTGATACGTATGCTCACCCAACTGTTTCACTTCCAGATGGCGCTTGCCTTTAAAGAAAGGCCGTGCGATATCCGTTACAAGGATACAAGGTTCTCCGGCCAAACTCTTCACCTGTATAAATTCCGTTTTCCCGGCTTTCCGATTGGCAGAGACCTTGAAAGCTCCTTCTGTCCGCAACCCGTCAAAAGCCACATCCTGCCATGCATCCGGTACGGCAGGGAAAACCCTTATCTTGCCTCCCCAACTCTGCAACAACATATCGTGTATAGACTGCGCACCCGACAATGGCGTTTCAATAACCGGTCCAGATTCTCTATATAATGTATTCACACTCAAAAAACGTCCAAACAGCTTATTCAAATAAACCAATGCATCATTCCCTTTTCCCAGTGCAGATGAGATGGAAGAAGCTCCGGTCAATGAATAACCCTGATGAGCTCCGGTCTTTGATTGCCAGAAATGAAGAGATCTCTCAATAAGATCCACATCTTCAGGGTGTTCTTTGTTTAATGTATACAATGGATAAGCCGCCAGGAGATGCGAATAATGCCGGTGTGAAAACGCATAAGGCGTATTCCGCCCGATAAACAGCCCGTTTTCGTCCATCGGATAGGGAGTCAGCTCCTCCAATACGGTTTTCCATTTAGGAAGTAACGGATCGTCTATCTTCAATCTCTCTGCCGATTGTATCAAAGTCAGACATCCCCAGCGAAGCAGGGAAAGGTCGAAATTACAATCCTCTGCACTTCCATATTCGGGAGAATAAGTAGCAGGAAGATGCAGCTTCCCGTCCTCTTCCTTCTGCAAGAAATGCAGGTAATAATTTACTGCCCCCTTCAATAGCGGAAACAACTTATCGCGCAGAAGTGCATCATCCATCTTATGACGATAAATCAACCAAAGATTGTGACAAGCCCAAGTGAGCAGCCCCACTTCGGCCGTTTTACTCACTCCGGGAATACCGACCGGCTCTGTAGCGCAATAGAAGTTGCTGGTACGCCCCAGTCCCAAAGCGTCATGCCGATACGCTTCCGGGATATTCTTTCGCAACTGTTCCACATTATTATAAAGAGCATTCTCCAAAGAAGCAGCCAAATCCAGTCTGTCGGAAGCATTCAACGGCCAGTAAGTCAACTGCACATTCAGATTCCACCACGCATTCGGCCACGGTGTCTTGGTGAGCCACGGACCGGTGCAATCTATCAACGCTCTGTCGGCACGCGTCGCCGAAGCTAATTTATACATCTGTATCCAATAGAAATTCTCCTTCACACCTTCGGGTAATGTAAGGAAGCTGGCAGGATAATAAGCATTCCACCATTGACGATGCGTCTTCTGCAAATTCTTATATCCACACCGCAATGCATCCTCCAGCTCGTTCCGGCTGATTTCACGGGCATTGGATTCGGGATAAGAATGAGTAAGATTCACCCACAGCACACGTTCTCCTTTTTTCACGGTTTCTTTCCATGCAACCGCCGTCTCGCCTCCCGCCTGAAGTTTCTGATAAGACATTCCTTCCTTTTCCGTTCCGGTTACTTCGGGAGCCGGATTAAGCGGATAATCTTCGGGCACTTTAATCCAATTGCCCTCTCCTTTGGCAAACAGATACCTCGGGCTCTCTGAAGGAGCCGGCACCCATTCCCAACGGAAATCTTTTTCCTCGCCTTCGGTAGTGGTCTTGGTGACGATAATCATCTTATCGCTATGCACAAAGCTATGTAAATGAATTTTTCCTTTTGTAGTGACAATGTCGGCAGTAGTCTCGGCATTCCATAAGTCCACCCGCATCTTTCCATCCAAAATCTCACCTTTCGGATGCAAAGCAAAATGTCCGGTCAGCAGACGTCCGATGCTGAACAAGTCGTTCTTGCCCTTCCGATGGTCGTGTACTGCACAGTTTCCTGTTTCCAACCGAATATAGTTCTGTCCCGGTTCCTTATAAATCATCAGCCCCAACATACCGTTACCCATATAGGCTGATTCATACCAATACTCAGGAAGTGTTTCCCACACCATGTCCTGTTTACTCATAAACTGTGGCCAGTCCACATCCAATTTCACCGACGAAGCGGCAGTGCCTGTCATTACACACAAAGACACCACACATACAGCAAGTATATGCCGCAAATAACATTTAATGATAGAATACATTGCTCTAATAGTTTATAAATGACGTATTTTATTCTTTTTCATAGACCTTTCGACAAAGGTACAGACATTTTCTTTATAAAACTCAAACAATGTTTCTTCTTTTTACAAGACTGATAAGATTTTCTCTCATTCGATTAGCAGTTCAAAGCAAAAACAATAAACGTGACCTTCCATACGTTCGGCCAGGATGAAATATACATTAGTCCGAATCAATGTGTTTCCCTAATGAAACAACCTGTTTCATGCAGTTGAAACAGGTTGTTTAACCGTATGAAAAACATCATGCGAACGTACGCTATGGAAAGCGGAAAAGAAGGTGTCTGCACATACTTACATAGGAAAAAACATACAAATAATGCAACTTTGGACAAAAATAAGAGATATGCTCTCACCTTTGAAGGAATCTCTCACCCCTATCTCTCACCCTGAAACGCCCTGTACATTGTCGTTTCGAAATAAGGGTGAGAGCAGTGAGAGATAAAAATCAATTCTGCATAGGGAAAGAGAATATTATAATGATAACCTATTCGGTAATCTTGGCATATACTTCCTTGGCTACCTCTATCACATCGCCTTCGGCTTGAGAAGAATAAGGATTTGTCTGCTTTGTCCACGGTTCCTCAATGGCATAAAAATCTATTGCCTTCACCGGCGCACCATTCAGCTGTGCCTTTTGCCGGTCAATCCACACCTTCCAACGGTTATAATAGAAATCACGCAACAGACCGTTCCATTCTTTGTGTGCATAGTCGCGTAGTCCGCCTTCATCAGCTGCCACACGATTTCCCCATGTAGTAACCTGCACGCGTGCGTTCCATTCATACAAATCTTTTTCCTCGGGAGTCGTGCCCAAGTTGCGTGCTTTCTCAATCCATGTGCCTACCTTGAATTCAGGACGGGCAGCCAATAATTTATCCTGCAAAAGAATCAAATCGAGGAAACGTTGTGAAGAGGCTGCAAACAGTTCCTTTTCTCCTGCCTTATATGCATCTATCATAATGGGATAAACCAAACGCCCCTTTTCTGCCACTGCCTGACGGACAATATCTATCAAGTCATACTCAAAATTATTATTCCCCTTGAAACGGTCAGCTGCCGAAAGCATTATGCCTGCCGCACGGATAATATCTTCCGGTTTATAATAAGGTTCCATCTCGCTCCAGCTGGACACCTGATAAACATCGTAATCCGGACGTCCGCAGAAAACGGATTCATGTGTTCCCTGCTGGGTATTCTTTGCCGGACAGTTATAAATGGTGTTACTCAATAGCAGCCATGCATCCTGAACCGCTTTGTCGGCCTTGCCATAACGCGCCACTGTATAGTTTTTCAACCATTCATCTTTATCAAACCGGGCCGGACGCCAAGGTAGTTCACACAACAGCTCGAACATTACCGGATTATTTTCCGAACCTTCCATAGTCATACCCACTCCTTTCATTGTCTTGCCGAAAGAAGATGTTTTTGCCTTATAGAACTCATCGATGACATGCTTCATCTTTCCATGCAGACCTACATTGCCACCATAGTTCAGTAGCATACAGTAAAGCCAGTCATGCTTGCCGAAGCCTTCCTTACGATACCAGGTAGACTCAGGATCACCCCATTGAGGACGGCTCTCGGCAAAAAGGTCGAGCACAATCAAATCTCCGGCAGGAAGATTTTCAATCATCTTTTGGCGAGGATTCGCCTGCCATGCCTGAGCCACCCAGACAGCTTTCGGATTTGCCTTTTTCATTGCTCCCCAAATGGCCTGGCCTGCAGCATTCAAATCGACACCTGCCACATTGCCTCCTTCGTGGAAGGGGTCCATGCTATAAAAATCGGCTTTGCCGTAAAGACGACTCATCTCCTTATAATAAAGGTCGGCAATTTCGTTGAAACGTGGGTCGGTGGGCTGCAAGAAAGCAGGACGCCGATAACCGCACCACAAGCCCGGATCGGAAACATTCAGCCCCAAACGCTCTTTGGCATTGTGAGGAACCATGCCCGAATAACCCGGCAATACCGGCCGGATGCCATATTCACGCATACGCTTCAAGATTTGTTTCTGTAAAGTTTCACGTTGTTTATACCAGCTATCGGGATTAGGACCGCCCCAACCTTCCAGGTTATTCATTAACCACCATCCCTGAAAAGCAGGACCGGCAATAAATTCATTGATTTCGTCTTTGGTATAGCCCAGTTTGGTCAATACATTATACCACACCACATCTGCACCTACCACTGCCAAAGGAAGATTGATGCCATGCAATGCCATCCAGTCAATTTCCTTCTCCCAACGATCCCAGTCCCAAAATGCCATGGTATAGGAATAGGTACAATAATTAAAGTTATAACGATACTTCAAGTCCGTTTCATGACGTTCTTTCTGAGGCACGGCAGGAAGAACGGCAGGAAGTTGCGCCGTCATCCCATTCCACGAAAGTTGAATACCTGCATAGTATTTCAAGTACCAGTTCACTCCTGTGGCAATGCTCACATAATTATTGCCACGAATCACTACTTTATCACCTTTTTGGTCTAATTCAAAGAAATCGGTCGGTGACTTCACCTGCTCAATGACAAACTTGCGCGAAGCTCCTTTATCAATGCGTTCCAATAAGCCTTGTATGGGAGAAGCCGCTTTAACAACCACTGCCAGACAGAGCATGCAAATAAGACAAATCGTTCTCATGTTCATTTTATGATTTAGAAGTTAATATGCTGTTTATAAAGACAACTTGTAAACGTGTATACCGGGAGAAGAGAAAGAAACTTCTTTCTCCAAACCATTGCTTGCAAACATAAATTTAACGGTATCGGGACCGGTAGTCTGAACCCTCACCGTCCATCCGTCAGCCTCTTTCACAATAGAAAGTACATCGGTGGTATTACTTGACGGAGCTGCCGCCAACTGAGCCGCACAATGAATCGTGCCAAGTTGATAACGGGCTATAGATAAGCGGAACTTACCCTTTCCATAGATAAAGGTATAAGGATGCGTTTCCTCATCACTCTGCCAATCCGTATTCAAAACATAAAGCGTGCGACGTTCACCGTCCTGCCATGCCGTAAATCCTACCGACGGAGCTGCCTCTATCCAACCGTTCTCCGCCTCCGGATGAACTGTTGAAGCGGCAATATCCTGCATCACTTTTCTATAAGCTGCCTTCAGTTTATCCTCTGCCGGATAAAGGGCTTCCGGGAAATAGATGACCTTTCCTTTGCCATAGTTCAATGTTGTTTGTTGCATCAGGCTCCGATAGTCTTCTCCCAACAGTTCACGAACGGGTGCATCATCCTGCGGAAAACAAGGCTTTTCATCCGGTTGCAGACAGGCATTGATATGGGCAGCAGACAAAATCAGTGTTCCTCCATGGAAGACATAATCGCGGATACGTTCAAAATCACCTTTGTCATATGTGTTCCATCCCAAGAAAATCATGGCTTTGTAGCGGTTCATTACATCTTGCGGAGCCTCAACCGGCAGCAAGTCCACCGGACCGTAAGGCGTAGAGGTAAACCATCCTTCGGGACCGCATCCGTCAATAATGTGGTCGGGATAAAACACTTTCAGCAAGTCAAAACTTTCGCAAGCCTTATTGAATTTCCATTTCTCGCCTTCTTGTGACCACAAACTGCCACGCCCAAAAGATTTCCATGCATCATTCCGTCCCTGAATCACAGCAATATTGCTATGAAACTCTCCACGACGGCTATGTGTTTCAATAAAATCAAGGACACGATGCTGTGCTGCCAGATGTTCCTTGCCCGACGGAGAATAACGGTCGTTCATAAATTCATCTGTCCACAAAGCTTCTTCCGTATTTATATGTGAAGAACCGTGCATATAAGCCACAGCCAGTGAAAGATAGAGACGCAACGAATGTTTAGGGTCGGTGAAAGGACCGCTTCCCCATTGCATGGCATGCAACGAGCCGTATGTCGGACGACTGTATGCCAAAGACGCACCACGCAAAGCAGAAAGTATCGTCTCTTCAGGTCCATACATTTGTTCGGCTCCCACCCATTCATAACCTGCCTGATAAAAATAACGAAATAGAGAAGACGGACCTGTATGACGCACGCTTTCTCCTTTAGAGTAGCGCAAGTTGGATACCAGTTTGCGGGCTCCGTCCGCCATATCGGTCACAGCCTCCGTATCATAATGGATAAATGTGCCGTGGTCTGTATAAATAGGACGATGCTTTGCAAAGATACCTCCCCAGGGACGATTACGGGCAGCCATGTCCGAATGCAATCCCTGATATTTGAAATGTTGCCAATAATAGTAACCACCGTCATTCTCATGGGCTTGTTTTCCACGGAACATGGGGGAGGCAAGTTCTTCATTCGACGGATTCAGGCGACTACCTGCCAAGGTTCTGCCTTCTGCCTGCCATGCGTATGGTATCTTCAAACCATCAAGCAAATGGGTATAATAACCAATTATTTCCGGGTCGGTGATACGGCATCCACTCCATTGGTAAGAGGGGCGGAACTGATACCAGTTGCCTACACGTTGCGATATATACCATTTAAAGAAATAACTGTATGGAGTATATTGCTTGTCGATATAGATTTCATCTCCTGAAGAAATATAGATATTTTCGGGAGCCCGTTCCACAATCTGTTCTATCGCAGCAGACTCGCTACGGCTACCGTCGCTGAATTCCATCTTCACATCGGTCAGACAAGAATCCGCCCTGAACTCTACAACATGCAGTCCGGCTTCTTTAAATCGGACCTCTTGCGTGGCCGGTTGCAGAGCGGCATCACTCTTTACTTGCAATTTCACATTCGGACGGTTTGTCTCAATCAACACGCCGAAAGAAGCGGACTTGGAAACATACTTAGGAACTGAAATAATTTCAAAGTCACGGGCAGTCTCTTCAATCACCTCCAACGTGCGCACTTCGTAAGGAAAAGCAGCCCGGTGAGGCTCTTCCAACAAAGAGAGCTTAAAACAGCCTGTTCCCTGCAGGTCTCCGGGCAACAGGATATAGAAATCGGCCACATTGGAAGCACGGTCAAAGATATTTCCCTCGAATACTTCCCGACCATCAAATTCCAGCCTCCAGCGCGGCCAACTGCGAGTCGCCAGATTACATCCTACCCAATAATCCACCTGACTCGCTTTCTGTGCAAACTTGGTGAAAGGGACATGCCACACAGTTTTGCCATTCTGCTCCAAACGGGGCGCTTCCAGCCAACATTCACCACTGAAACCGCTTCCTCCTGCACACAGCAGAGCGCAAGCCACGTTATCGGGCAATGTAAAAGTATGGCTGACATCCTGATACTTTCCCGTGCCGACAGGGACAGGCACAAATAACACGCTGTCGGGAATATCAAAAATATCCTGTGCTGCCCGTCCGGGTTTCTTGTAATAAAGTTCCAGTTCCAATCCGAACCGACCCTTAACGTCCACAGTCAGCTGTCGGCGACGAACCACCGGAAGATGCACAGTCAGCTTCCCCAGTTTAAGTGCCTCTCCCATGACACGGAAGTAGGCATAACGCTCAAAAGCATCATTCTCTCCCTTGAAATAGAGGGAGTAGCGATCTTTACGAGTAACGACAGAATCCAAATTGTCATCAATAAAAAACTCACTTCGACGGAACATCTCTTCACCACGTTCCTGAAAGGGAGCAGGCATCTTGACTCCACCCGTTACACGCAGAAACTTACGACTGGGATAAGCACGTTTGGGAAATGATACAGTTTGTTCCAAACTATGTCCGGGCTGCAAGAGATAAGGTCTTTCCGGCGCTTCCGAGGAATAGATAACCCGGCGTTCTTCCTTGTAAGGTGTTTCCCCAAAAAGTGGAAACACCTGTACAAAAGACAGAAGCAATAATAGCAAAGAGTGTGTTTTCATATCATAGAATCAATTATAGATAAATGTCCTTTCCAAAAGCCCAACCCAAATACGATTGTTTCAGGTCTTGAGTTTTACCATTGAATGATACGGTATAGGCTTTTCTCAAATTACAGTGCAGATTGACTATCTGCTTTTCATTTGCTTTTACGGTCAGCTTGTTTCCCTGACGGGTTACCCGGCAGTTATAGCCTATCACTTCGCCATCGGGCCGTTCTACAACAAACGCATTGGTCAACATTGTCTCACCGATACATTTAAAAAGCTCGTGCACATCATTATCCTGTGTATTGACTGTCTGCCAATCACTAATCATATTTACATATTGCTCACCAATCACAAACTCACGGGTATCATATAATTCGGGATGCGGATTGCCAAAACTCAATGAATCTTCCGTCACATGAGTATCGGCACTGCAAGCCTGCTTCACTTTCAGATACGGGTCGACCACAAAAGCCCAACGTAAATCTCCCGTACGGAAATCAATCAAATTGGAGAAAGCTCCCATGGCATTAAATGTCTCTTTCAACCAACGTTCTTCACCGGTCAACAGATAAGCATAATAGGTGGCATAAGCACGCCAGCCACTCCAGCCGTGAGGCGAGTTGAACATATTAGGCAACATCTGCACGTCATATTGAGCCTCCCAATAGCGCATGGTTCCTCCACGACGGCGGGCATCGGGAACACGCAACTGAGTCAGACAATCATGACTGTTCAATATCTGTAACATGGCATCCGTATAATGTTTGCGCTCCTTTTCATCCTGCTGCATCAATGCAAGCATACCAATCTGAAGCGCCGAACAGGAAACCATCCCATCCTCAAAAGTCAGCTCACCTTCGGTCTCAAAATCGCCTTGTGAGGCCACCAACTGGTCGATGGCACGTTTGGCAGAAGCATAGTGACGGTCGGCAGCCTCTTTCCACATACTCTCCGTCTTACCCAGTTCACGTTCGACCAAAGTAAGTTCCAACATACTTTTCGCTACATAAATAACGCTGGTATACACCGTATTATGGTTTACGTAAGCTCCGTCTTTACGCTGCCAGGTATTCATCAGCCAGTCCGCCAGACGAGAAGCCTTCTTCAAATCCTCTACATCGCCATAGGCTTCATATTTATCAACCAACAATCCTATTGTTCCCGATGTATTCTGAATACGTGAGGCATGATATAACGGCACCATCTTTGTCCGGTCGTGCAACAGCCCGAACAAATAATCAAAACGACTGCGCAAAGCCTCATCCAGTTGCTTTTCAGGGAAATACCTGGCTGCAATAAAGGAAGAATGGAAACCATACCAACTCTCGATATGGGAAGTTGCTTTCTGATGATATTTCAATGCACCTTCTCTGGCACGCTCCATAGTCCATTCCCAAGAAGCGTGGGCAGACAATACACCTTGCGACTGCTTGTCACCGTCTGTAACCTTCACTGTATACAGTCCCACCGAGGGAAGCATACAAGATACCTCCTTCACATGACCCGATTTACTTTTCACTGTAACCTTCTGAAGCTTTCCTTCACTATCTGTCACTTCGACAGTCGGAGCGGTTGCAAGTACTTCAAATGTTGCAGTCTCCTTAGGCTGATACACCGTTTGAGGCATACGAATCATAGGCACACCGGCCACCTTATGAATCGTTTCTTCAAATTCGCCCGGAGTATTGATATCAACAAAGGCAATCGTCCACGTTTTACGTTCCCCTTGTTTCAAAATCCACAAATCTTGCGGACAATGCTGAGGCAAAGGCAGTGCATTCATCAAATCAAGGTTCAGGGATTCGATACGATGTCCCATAAACCAATGAGGAGCGGGGTCTTGATATCCCAAGTTATAATCCACACTCCATGATGCAACAGGCTGCGGTGAGACAACGCCCAATGTATGTCCCGACGGAGTCTGAAGATAACCATAGAAATGAGTTTTCTCGTTCATCATCAGCGTTGGAAAATACTTACCGAACCAATCGGGATACTTATCCATATAAGTATCAATACCCAATTTCAATCCTGCCTTTACGGGTTGAAAAGGAACATTTCCCTTGTTTTCCAATATAACCTCCATAGCAGGCTGTCCCTTCCATTCTTTATAAGTAAGACGGCACTCTACACCATCGATGGTTGCACGGTAAGACCGATATCCATCCGGTATCCAATCCGCTTTTATATTCCCGTTACCCATATTGGCGTAGAAACTGGGACCCATATTACTCTTATCATGAAAAAAAGGCACCGTATCATTACGCTGACTGCCTTTAAAAACAATCTGCTCCAATGTCCCTTTATCCGAAATACGACATTCCCATCCACTGCGTTTCCATATTGTAGTCTGTGCAAAAGCACTCATTCCCCATAACAAGGTTCCTATAATCAAACAACTTTTCTTCATTGTATAAATCCTATTATTCTATTTTCTTCAGAGTAAAGCAGTCGATATCGGGTGCCCAGCAATAAGGGCTTCCCATACGGACTACATTATTTCCCGGCTTCAAACGCACCTGCACTGTTACGGAAGCAAGCTGCTGTCCATCGGTTCCGGCAAGGTCTTTCAGCAGGATACTCTTTTCATTGTTTACTCTAATTTCCAGTTTGCGGTCTGCATGAGGCACATATTGGATGGTCATTTCATACATTCCGCCCTTTTCACTATATACTTTATTCCATTCGGCATAGTTTTCGGCACGTCCTCCCAGATAGCTGACCTTCATCCCCCCGGACGCTTCCTTCATCGGTGCATACAGAATGGTTTTCGGGCGCAGTCCCAAATCATTAAAACAAGGCAAATAAGCCCACTCAGCCTCATAACGCACAGGTTCAAGACGCTGCTCTGCTTCCATACGCAAAATCAGGACACTATGTGCAGGCAATTGCCGGTTCAGTGTCCCCTGAACTGCCTTAAGGTCTTTTTGCTTCACCAAATCACGCATCTTCACTTTACCTCCCATTTCCAAAACACTCATGGGAACAGAGAAATCACAAATACTGTCCGAAGGGTTATACAAAGCCACCGCACGCACTTTGCCGCGTTCCTGTTCTATATCCTTTACCAGCACATAGCCCTTATTCTCATGCTGCACCACATAGGCCTGTAATCCCAACGGGTCTTGATTTAAGGCAATCAGTTCCTTATTCTTCAAGAGTTTCAAAGAAGCCTCGGGAATCGTTGTCAGATCACAGCCTATCAACAAGGGAGAACTCATGATACACCACATACCGAAGTGCACCTCTTCTTCCTCCGGTTTCAGTCCACGGCCAATCTCCAGCATATCCATATCATTATAATGACCGTCTCCGGCATACGCAGAAAGATACAGATTCTTATCAATGATATATTTCACCGACCCCCATTCCGGGCGGATATCACTACTGATACGCCAAGAGCAGCCGATATTCTTTGCCCATGTACCCGGAAAAGCCCATCGGCACACATTAATGGAAACATGGTTACCCGCCACTTTATCAAAAGCACGGCGAATCTCCGTATATCGTTTTTCCTCATCCAGACTCAACTCCTGAGAAGCACCGCAATAATCTATCTTAATGAAATCGAACCCCCATTCATTGAAGTATAAATCGGCATCCTGATGCTCATGACCATACAAGCCCGAACCTACTCCGTTGACATCCTTATCCCAAATGGAACCGCAAGTATTGCTTCCGGCATCCGAATAAATACCGGCTTTCAGTCCCAAAGAATGAATATGGTCTGCCACCCCTTTCAGTCCGTTCGGAAAACGTTCCGGATGAGTCTGCATCGTGCCGTGCTCATCACGCCAACCAAAAAATCCGTCATCTACATTGACATAATTATAACCTGCATCTTTCAAACCTTTCTGCACCATGGCATCGGCCTGCTTCTTTATCAAAGCCTCATTGATATTCACCCGATAGGTATTCCACGAGCTCCAGCCCATAACAGGAGGATCAAATACATTTTCATTACCGGCAAAAGTCATGGAAGACATGCCCAAAGCTAACACACATAACAATAATTTATTCATAATAAATAACCAACCATTAATGAATGCTTTATTAATTCCATCAGATCTTTATATAAATCTTCTTTTTATATAAATATGCTCCGACCAACCATACAACTCCCACAAAAAGAAAAGCATAGACAAATGAAGTAAAGGCATTATCACCCAACCAACCGGATAAACCGGCATATATAATGTCGTGCATATTCTGTTCTTGCAGTGGTAAACTGTCAGCTAATATATATAATATCTCACTAAGTACATAGCAAAACAACGGATTTACACCAAATATGGCAAAAATCCAAGTCTTCTGATATTTCTTCGTCACATCGATATACCACAGCAGAATAGACAAAAGAAGAGCAGAAAAACCGCAAGTAACCAACACAAATGTAGGCGACCACACCTTTTTGTTCAGAGGACATACATCCTGTAGCAGAAAGCCCGCTATCAGCCCCATAGCTCCATAAAGGAACAAACGGTTCAACTTATCTTTCATATCGGGGGTCTCCATGCAAATCTTTCCAAACCAGAAACCTATCAGAACTTGGGCAATAGAAGGAATCGTACTCAACACTCCCTCCGGGTCTATTCCCCGGTCATTATACATGTGTGATAACCCCAGTACAGACTTATCCACATGAGAAAGAATATTCTCCGGGCCGTATACAAATCCATTGCCGACCAACAAGATTCCATAATATACAATCAAAATGACTGCCACCAGATAAGGGATATAACGATGGCGGACCGTAGTGACCAGCAATGAGCCTATTCCATAACACAATGCAAGGCGTTGCAACACACCCAATATGCGTACATGAGCCAGCGATGCAAAAGCCGCCTTCCAAGGGCTGCCAACAAAATCGGGTTGCAGAGATGCCTCACGTAATGTGCCCAGAAAAGTAGCGGTACCATAAATAAATGTACCGATAATAAAAATAAGAAAAGTACGACGAATAATTTTCAGAAATAACGCCTTATCCAAAGTAAAGGAGAATTTCTTCAGAGAAATATACATGGACATTCCCATCATAAACATAAACAAAGGATAAATGACGTCCGCCATCGTCAAACCATTCCAGGAAGAATGTAATAAAGGGGGATAAACATAACTCCATGTTCCGGGACTGTTCACCAGTATCATGCCTCCTATCGTCAGTCCGCGAAGCACATCCAAAGCCAACAAACGCTGTTTCATAATAATGAGATATTAGATTAGAGAGTCAAAGGTATAAATAAAAGATATAGTTCTAAAAAAGGCTGCCGGATTTATTTTCCCAGCAGCCTCTTTATCTTAATTATCAGTATCCGGGATTTTGGATAATCTTACCTTTACTCTCGTCTATTACACTTTGCGGCAGCGGCATCAGGGTCATATAATCCTGTGCTGTGGGCGACTGTTTGTATTTGCGAGCATACTCAATATATCTTCCATAACGAATCAAATCCGAACGGCGAACACCTTCAAACCATAATTCATGTCCGCGCTCTGTCAGCACCGCTTCAAGGAAGGCATCAGCTCCGGCAAAGTCAGCCATAGTGTAAGCAGGAAGTCCGGCACGTGTATGTACCATATTCAGCAGTTCTACAGCTTCCGGAGTCACAGTATTACCTTCGCGAACAATCGCCTCAGCCAACAAAGTAAGCACATCGGCATAACGGTATACAATCCAGTCAACCTGACTTTCTTCGCCGGTAGCATCAGGATCTTCACCATACTTAACAGGCATTGCACCTTTTATCAATACAGAACCGGGATTTTCTTCATTATAGTGAGTTCCGTCTTCTGCAACAAAGTCGCCTACCAATACTTCCAAACGCTTGTCAGCCGAATCGAAAGTATGATAAAAATCCCAAAGAACACGATAGCCACCCCATTTCTGGATATTTGGATTTTTAGTCGGGTACTCGCTGGAAATAACATGAGCCAGCCACATCTGCTGATTCACACTGCGACTGCAAACACATGCCCAAATTGTTTCAGCATTGCCTTCATTCTCCAATGTAAAAATATCCTTATAGTTATCCATCAACCTATAACCATATTCCGGCTTCATCAATTCACGACCACATTCTACAGCTTTTGCCCAATTCTGTTCATGCATATAAAGTTTCATCAATACAGTATAGGCCAACCCTTTGGTAAAGCGGCCATAATTCGTATCCGATACTTTATAAGTTGCCGGAAGAACAGCAATGGCAGCCTTCAAATCGTCTTCAATGAATTTCACCATTTCCTCCCGCGATACACGAGGAGCTACTTCATCAGACAATGGATTATTCAACAAATCCAAAGAAGCAATCTGAATAGGACCATACATATCATAAAGGATATAAGCCAACCATCCACGTCCACAATGCAATTCTGCATCCAAACGTGCTTTCACTTCCTCATTCATGGGAACGTTGACAATACGCTCCATAGTTAAAGTCATTTTACTTATATCGCGGATATAAGTACTGTAAGTAGTAGTCAGCCCACCGGAATTGGCTGTAAAATTCATCTGAATCATATCCGGCCAAACAGCATCATCCCACTGACAATCACCGATATCAGTACTCATATCACTGATGACATGAATACCTCCCTGCGAAGAAGCATACAATCCACTATACCAATTCGAACGGAAAGGAGCATAAGCGGCAGAAGTCACCAAAGCCTTCGCATCTTCTTCATTTTTAGGAAATATACCGGGATTAATCACATTATACATTTCAGACTCCAGATTAGTGCAAGAAGGACAAAATGCAGTCGCAGCCAATACTACGGAAAATATTGATAATATCTTTTTCATTTCAATCTTATCTTTTATAGGTTATTAAAATGTAATATCCAATCCTAAGCTAAAGCTTCGTACGTTAGGATATGCCCAAACAGAATTATCTGTCTCAAGGTCGAGGCCGTCATACGGAGTAATAGTAAACGGATTATTGATATCTGCATAAACACGAATGCTCGACAATGCCTTTTTAACCGGGATAGTATAACCCACAGTTATATTACGGCAACGTACAAACCAGCTTTTTTGCAGATAATAGTCACCAATTCCCCAAGTACTCTTGTTCTGGAAATAACCGGGACGAGAAGCAGACTGATTATCATGTGTCCATACTTCCGCTGCACTGGTAGGCATATTGTAACCACGATACATATTTACAATACCTGTCATACCGTCAGCACCTGTCAACCAAAGGTCTTTATAAGAGCCGGCATTCAAGACATTGAATTGTCCATAGAAATAAATATTAAAATCAAAGTTCTTATAACGGATAGTGTTATTCAATCCCATCAAATAACCCGGGTCCGAACTTCCGTATATTACTTTGTCGGCATCATCCAATTTACCATCAGGTTTACCGGACTTCAAAGGAATACCGTGTTTATCTACCTGAACAGAACCATCCTCATTATATACATAACCATTAATATCTTTAATCTTTACCTGTCCCGGCAGTGAACCCGGCATATAGTCTACTGTTTCTCCGGGCTGAATCAAACCGTCTGAAAGATATCCGTACATATAACGGATAGGAGCATTATACTGTGAATAAGCAGCAGGCTTCCAGCTTGCATCACGAGTATTCCATTTATCACGATAGAATGAGAAAGTAAAGTCTGTATTCCAACTAAAATTCTTTGAGTTAAAGTTAGTAGTGTTTATTGTCAATTCAAATCCCTGACTTTGGGTTTTACCTATATTGGCGGCAATTTTATCTGCCTCATTAAAAGTAAGCAAACTACGTTCAGCCAGCAAATCGGAAACTACCTTACGGAAATATTCAGCAGTTACGTTCAAGCGGTTATTGAAGAATCCCAAATCAAGACCAACATTCCATTCTGTAGTAGTTTCCCACTTCAAATCAGGATTACCCATCTGACTCAAATACACGCCAATAGACTCTGTGCCACCGAATTCATTGTTATTACCGGTCTGATAGTAACTGATAGCACGATTACCGATATTAGAGTTACCGGTCTGACCGAAACTGACACGTAATTTACCATTAGAAAGAACAGAAGTCATCGGTTTCATAAACTCTTCTTCGGTAAATCTCCAGCCCAAAGCTACCGACGGGAAATACCCCCAACGATTATTTTCTGCAAAGTTGGAAGCTCCATCGGCACGCAACGTAGCAGTCAGCAAATAACGATCTTTATATGAATAATTTACACGACCAAAGAAAGACGCCATTTCATCTTTTGAGGCCGAAGAGCCCACAGAAGGTTTCGGATAAGCTCCGGCTCCCAAATTATTATATAAGAAACCGTCAATCAAGAACTGGCTGTTGCCGGCATACAATGACTCATCTGTAAAACGTTGGAATGAATAACCTGCCAAAACACTGAAATTATGATCTCCCAATCTCTTGGTATAATTAGCAGTAAGTTCCATCAAATAATCCGATTTGTCATATTGAGCAATATCGGCTTGTCCGCCTTTCTTCTGACCATACAAAGTAGTCTTGGGCATATAAACACTACGCTTCTGGTAATTACGGTCAATACCGAAATTAGCCTTCAAAGTCAAATCCTGAATAGGCTTCACTTCAACAAACGCAGTAGCAAGCAATCTTTCTTTCATTGTTTTGTCTGTGATTTCCAGCAATGATACCGGATTAGGCAAGAAAGCAGCCTGAGAGTTCAATGTGTAATCCCCGTTTTCATCTTTGATCGGTAACAGCGGATTAAACTGTGCAGCAGCCACCATAATACTTGCATTCTCATTCTGTCCCGAACCTAAAGGCACGTTATTGGTTTGATTTCTGGACAAAGTCATGTTAACACCTAAATTAACATACTTACTAACCTTCTGTTCCAAATTAATACGACCCGTATAGCGTTCCATATCATTATTCTTCACTACACCGTTCTGCTTGAAGAAGTTTCCTGAAACCAGATATTTGGTTGATTCAGTACCGCCTGTAACAGATATATTATGTTGAGTCTGAAAACCTGTACGGGTAATTTCGTCAAACCAATCTGTATTATGGGCAGGAGCATTGATTTGAGCATCTGTATAATAAGGCTTATAAGCAGTAGAAGCCTCACCTTCGGTTTTTCCACCATATACACCGATACCGTTCGCTCTCATCCATTCTTCCTTGGCATAGCGATTGGATTGTATCATAAAGTCTTGAGCACCCAACATATCATAATCACTTGCCAGTGTCTGAACAGTAGCCGTACCGGAATAAGTCACTTTCGGAGCACCTGTTTTACCCTTTTTAGTAGTGATGATGATTACACCATTACCGGCACGTGCACCATAAATAGCTGTAGAGCTGGCATCCTTCAAGACCTCGATAGACTCAATATCATTCGGGTTGATAGAAGCCAAAATATTATCCGAACTACCCGCATCATATTTACCCGTTTTAATAGCATCGTCCGAAGTCGGATTTACCGGAAAACCATCGATAATCACCAACGGATCGTTACCGGCATTGACAGAAGCAGCACCACGGATGCGGAAGTTAGAACCACTACCCGGCTGTGCACTTACCATATTTACTTGCAAACCTGCTGCCTTACCTGCCAAAGCGTGACTGATAGTAGATACCGTACCCACAGGAGCATCGTCCATCTTCACAGATGCAACAGCACCGGTTAAGTCTTTTTTCTTCATTGTACCATAACCGACAACAATAACTTCATCCAACATTTCCGTATCTTCACTCATAGTAACAGACAATGGCTTGCCGGCCTGAGATTTCAAAGTCTGTGTCTTATAACCAATATAAGAAACTTCCAATTCCGCTTTAGCCGAACTTACAGTCAAAGTAAATTTACCATCCATATCGGTAACAGTACCGTTTGTTGTACCTTTTTCTACTACACTGGCACCGATAATAGGTTCACCTGTCGCATCCAGTACCGTACCACTTACCACTGTAGAAGCCTGTTTAACAGCTTTAGTTCCTTCTGTAGAAAGAATTATTTTTTTATCTAAAACAGAATAAGTAACATTCGTTCCGGCAAATACCTTCTCCAGAACTTCAAACACATTTCCTTGATTAGCCGAAACAGACACACGACGATTCAAGTCTACATGTTTATTATTGAAAAAGAAATCAAAACCGGTTTTTGCCTTAATCTGATTCAATACTGTTTCAACTGTTTGATTACTAGCATCAATGCTGATTTTTGTTTTTTGCGCATACGTTTCTGCTGCATGAGTCAAGCTCAATGAGCAGGCAAGAAATAGAACACATAGTCTCATAAACAAAGGGATTTTGTTAAATGATAGCCATAACGACTTTATCATCCAGAATACTTGGATGCTAAAAGGATTTTGCATAATTTTGTAAAGACTGAGGTTAATAAAAATGTTATCTTAGCTTGTCGCCAAACAAGCTTTAAAAAGTTTTCATTTTTCCATGCGGTAGATACGCCAATATCTTCCGCATGTTTTTTGTTTTAAGGCGCTCTTTTCTGTTTCATAATATTTTCTAAAAGGTTAATAAGGTTTTATTTAATATATCTCCATCCGCTGTTTCTTATCGGAAATTTCATCACTGTCCAAATAACGCCAATTTATTTGGGACGAGATTTTAAAATATTCCAAGATACGTTCCAAACGCTGTGTAGAGAATGTTCCTGTAAACGAATACTCCTTAATACGATTACTCTTCACAACAAAGTCTACATTATAACGTTTGCCTAACATATGGAGAATATCCTCCATAGAGGTATTTTTAAATACTATTTTACCATCTTTCCAAGCAATCTCCGATTCGCAAGAAGTAGCAAACATTTTCGTCTCACCCGATTCCGGAGTATACACCAGCTTATGATAAGGTTTCAACTTTATCATTTTAGCTTCTCCTGCTTTATCTTTAAAGAAAAAGCCGACACTGCCTTCCACCAGTGTAGTCGATATCCGACCATCGGCAGCATAAGCTTCCACATTAAAACTGGTTCCGTATACTTCTATTTGTGACTGATGTGCAGTAGAAACCACAAAACGCCTCTCCTTATCCTTCGTCACATCAAAATAAGCCTCACCAATCAATTCCACCTCACGGCTTTCGCCCACAAAGCGGGAAGGATAACGCAATGAAGACTCAGAATTCAAATAAACAACAGTGTTATCGGGCAATACAACCGAAGTAGTCATTCCCGGATTTGTCTTTATTTCAACCATTTGAGCCACCTCCTGCTGCTCATCCTTATCCTGATACATCCACAAAACAGCAATCAATAGCGGGATGGACAACATCGCAGCTATTCGTTGTGTCCATTCCCACCAAGAGATTCTTTTTTTGTTCATCCTACCTTTTACCTTCCTTAATGCCTTTTCCGTATCTACACTTTTCATCACATGCAATGTATCGGTGGCCAGATAAAGCGCATGAATCTGATTCATTATTTTACGATGAGATTCATCTTGTTCTATCCATTCTTCCACCAACCGACTTTCTGCCGCTGTTGTCATTCCTTCACAGAAACGAGGCAACAGCTCCTCTATGTTGTTATATGTATTATCTGTATCTGTCATTTTTGAGAGCTCATTTATTATTAAGACAAACCCCGAAGAAAGATTCCTAAACAAAAAATGGTATTTTTTTGAAAAAAGATGTTTTAGTATTAAAAGCATAAATGAAAAACTTATCTTTGCAGACGAGTTAACGAGGAATAATCAAGATGAAAACAGACAGAAATATGGAAGATATGGCTCTATTGAGTTCCCTCCGAAAGGGGGAACAACAAGCATTCGACAGTCTGTTCAGGAAGTATTATCCGATGTTATGCGCTTATGCCCGCCGCTTTGTTGAGCTGGAAGATGCGGAAGAAATTGTTCAGGAAATCATGCTTTGGATATGGGAAAAACATTCGGAGCTAATAATCGAATCTTCCCTTAGCCAATATCTTTTTAAAATGACCTACCATCGGGCATTGAATCTGATAGCCAAGAAAGAAATCATCAACCGGGCAGAAGCAGTTTTCTATACCAAGAATCAGGAAATACCGGAAGATGTGAATTACTATCAAATAAAAGAACTGACCAAAAGAATTGAAAAGGCAATAGCTGCATTACCCGAATCCTATCAAACGGCATTCATTATGCATCGCTTTAAAGGCATGAGCTATAAAGATATCGCCGTTACTTATAATGTATCCCCCAAGACAATAGACTACCGCATTCAGCAGGCTCTGAAATTATTGAGAGAAGACCTAAAAGATTATTTGCCACTGACGGTATTGCTGGCATTGCATATCGGCTGATTCAGACTTATAATCTTTCCTACATTGCCTCGGTTAAAAACAGCCTCAACAAGATTAGTTGAAAGTAGGTTTCACACATATCATGAAGTCAACCTGTTGCTACACAAAGCGTTAGCGTGAAAGGAAATAAGTAAGATACAAAAATACGAGGAACAAGTGAAATAAATAGGTCGAAACGTCTTAGAAAAAAGACCAAGGTCTTTTTCTAAAACACTTAAGTCTTTCTCAGAAACTCTTTGGTCTTTTTTTAAAACCTCAAGGTCTTTTCATTACGATACGTTGACATCTGTTAAGATTCTCAAGTTGGATATAAAACGAAGACAATGTTTCCGCCTTTTCTTTAATTAATGAAAGTAAAATCTCCGTTAACCAAGACCGAGGTTAAGCAATCGCAATATGCTTTTCGAGATGAGCTATCACTCTTTGAAAAAGCTTTAAATCCTTCTCAAAAACAATTAAGTCTTTTCAAAAAATGCCCGAGTGCTCTTGAAAAAATTGTTTTGCACTTTTTAATACTCACGAGATAGGGAATAAATACGTATCAAACGGGTAGTAATAACCTGATAATGTGAAATATATATTTTCATGAGAAAAGAAGAAATCGGTAGATCTCTTAGTAAGAGATACACAGTACTATGTTAATAAGATGAAAACCAATAGATTAAGTCTCATTAAAAAAGCCCTATAATTCATGACTAAAGATATTTTTGCATTTGTCTTATGAATTTTCTTCTCAAAAAGTTTTAATTATCAAAACTTTGTGTAAATTTGCAGCGAAAAGTGTATCTCTTACTAAGAGATCTACCGATTTTAACTCTTTAGAAAAGGGTGAAAATATGCGTATTTCTCTCGTAATGAGGTGATAAAAATAGAATACAATGGACTATCTGTTTCTACATCGCGACAAGCGCACCTTTACTTCCGAAAGGCAGAAAAATCTGCTTTTCAAAACAGCTCATCTTTATTGGGAGCAAAAATTCGCAAATCAGGGAGTAGAAAAAGTAAGAAGAGTCGATTGTGAGATATATAAATATGTATTGTACTATTTGGAAGTGCGCCAGGTATTCCTCGACCCAAAGCTCTCTTTGAAAAAATTGAGCGAGATGATTGAAACGAACCAAACTTATCTATCCAACGTGATAAACCGCTATTTCGGTTGCCACTTGAAAGATTTGGTGAACACATATCGGGTGGAATATGCCAAGGAACTGCTTCGCTCGGGCAAGTGTCCGCTGGAGGAATTGCCTCAACGTTGCGGATTCCTGTCGCGAAGTGCCTTTTATGCCTCATTCAGTAAGTTGGCAGGCGTATCTCCCAAACGTTATCTTTTGCATGAGAAGAGAGAGTACATCTCTCATAACCAATAGATTATGTATAACCAATTTTAGTTTTTAAATTTATAAATTTAAAGTTTTTATTATGAACAAAAAGTTTTTAAGTGCAATCCTGTTCGGAGCCTTAATGGTTTCGTCAACAGGAACATTTGTGTCTTGTAAGGATTACGACGATGACATCGATGCAATCAACAAGGAACTGACCGATCTGAAATCAAAACTTTCAGATCTTGAAAGTAAAGTAAATGCCGGTGGCGCTTATGTTACCAAGATTGAATCGGTAGACGGTGGTTTCAAAGTATCGGTAAGCGACGGTACTTCTTACAACCTGACTGTTGCCAGCGCTGCTGCCGGTAGCAAGGTTGTGATTGATGACAAGACCGGTGAAATCAGCATTGATGACAAGGCTACAGGCTGGTTTGCCACTACCGGTGAAGGTGAAGAAGCAGTGGATATGACTCCGTATGTAAAAGATGGATACTGGTATCTCTATGACAAAACAGCAAAAGAGTTTGTGAAGTCTGAATACAAAGCTGCCGGTAACGCTTATGCTGTAGTAGCTAACGGTATCTGTACATTGAACATTCCTGATGCTGATGGTAAGATGCAGACTATCCAGTTGCCTACCACTTCGGCTGCTATCACTGGTGTGCAATTTATTGATGTGACTAGCGGAGCTGTTGAACCTGCTCCTGCATACGCTTTGAACTATGGTGTGGCAACAAAGGACAATGCTGAATGGGATGGTCCTAAGGGTGCGATTACTAAAGACCAATTGTTGGTAGGTACTATCGAACCTCTTACTTTGCAGGTATATCCTTCTTCTGCAGACTTGTCTAACGCAGATATTAAGTTGGTGGGTAGCGATGGCACAGTTGCTCCGGTTAAGGTAACAGCTACTCCGTTTGAAGGTGTTATCACCAAGGCTGCTTCTGCCAATGGTCTGTGGAATCTGAATATCCGGCCGGATGAAACGGTAACAGACAAGACTATTGCAGATGCATTTAAGGCTGAAACTGACAACTATGCTTATGCATTGCAAATCAATGGCAATATCCTGACCGGATATGCTTCTGAAGTTACTCCTACTGATAAGTCTGCTGCTGGAGCTCTTGTAGCTGATGATGTTAAATACAATGCTGACGAACTTAGCTCAGCTAAAGTACCTTTCGGTGAAACAGTTACTCTTGAATTTGACGGAGCTAAAGCATACGATGCTTATTTGACTCCGAAATCGGCCAGTGAATTAGAATTGGCAGGTGTTACTATCGATGGTAAGACGATGTCATTCACTTCTACTGAAAAGGCTGCCGGTAAGACGGTTCAGTTTACTGTGAATTTCGTAAACTTTAAGGGAGAAACCGGTACTACTTTTGATATAACAGTTAACTTTGAAGGTGCAACTGTTGATCCTGAAGCTCCTGTAGCAGCAGTGAAATATACAGCAACTGATGGTGTTAAACCTATCATTATTGATTTAGGTACTACATTTACAAGTTTGAGTGCTCAGACTGCTACAGCGTTGGCTGCTGTTACTCCGACTTGGAATGTGATTTCTATTGACGGTAAAGCGGTAGCTACAGCAGACCAATCTACTGCTAACGGTAAGTTTGCATTTGCAATGACTCAGGTAAAATACTACTCAGACTTGAATGCTGATGGTACACCGAAAACAGAAGTTACTCCTATCAATACTGCTGATAATCTTAAGAAGGTTAAGTATGCTGTATTTGCAAATACTGATTATCAAACAACTGCAGCTCCGGGTGCTTATGTGTTGAACATGACATTTGTTGATGCTAGTGAAAATGAATTGAAGAAAGTGGTTGCTCCTGTAACAATCTCTGTTCCTACATTCACTGACTTGTTCACTAAGGTTACTTCTGTATGGAATGCAGATAAGACTGTCTTGAATGCTTTGTTGGTTGGCTCTACTGATGCAACTGTTGCTAAACAATATGTAATGACTAACGCATTCAAGAGTGTAGAAAACTCAGGTGCGGACTGGGATAACTTGACTCTTACTCCGAAAGAAATGAGTATTAGCGGAACTCCGACTGAGGTTGCTACATATACTAAAACCGGTTCAATCTTGGCAATGGCTGATGCTTTACTGAAAGACGGTGCAGTAAGAGGCAATGTAACAGTTGATGGTACATATCTGGTTAAAGGTAAAAAAGACTTGAAAGTTGAAGTTCCTGCATTTGCAGTAAACTTTATGTCTCCGTTCAATGATGCGGTGCTTAACTTCTACAAAGGTGGTAAAGTGGTAGATTTGAATGTTGCAATTGCATCAGATGGTACAGGTACTATCGCTAAAGTTGACGGTGCTGCCGGAAAAGAAGCAGGTTTGCAATTAGTTGCCAGCAGTGAAAAGGTGGCAGTTAGCAATGCAATGGAATTGTTTGGTGTAAAAAATGCAGATGATAAGTTCACATTCGTAGTTAAGGGTGAAGGTGTTCCTGCCGGTGCAAAAGCTAAATTGTCTGATGGCGGTATTGCTTTGACAGGTATGACTTATGCTCCTAACTATTTAGCAACTCTTGAAATGACAGTTACAGCATTGAATGGTATCAAGACTACCATTACATTGCCTATGACTATCAATAAACCCTAATCATTATCCTAAGTATACTGTTTACTTAAGATAGATGAATCATTGAAGAGTGTGTCCGCCTTGTGCAGACACACTCTTTTGCTATAAAACAGGCAGGTATTTAAATAACCTTTTTCAAAAACAAACATATTATCAAAACTATTACTACTTTTGCAAACCCTTTAAGTGAAACTTTAGATAGAAGCAGTATGAAACACATTTTATTCCTCGCAATAGCCCTTTTGTCGTTGACAGGCTGTATGAAAGAAAAACCGACAGCCCTTCGTTGGGCTACATTCAACATTCGCTATGATAACCCACAAGATAGTTTGAACAACTGGCAGTATCGTAAAGCACGCGTATGCAAGTTTATTCAAGAACAGAAAATAGATATCCTCGGAATGCAGGAAGTGTTGCACAATCAGTTTCTCGATTTGCGTTCCGGTCTGCCGGAGTATGACGGTATCGGTGTCGGTCGTGACGATGGCAAGACAGCAGGAGAGTATGCTCCTTTATTCTACCGGAAAGATAAATATGAAGTATTGGACTCAAACACTTTCTGGTTGGCAGAGAATCCCGACAGTGTGGGCATGATGGGCTGGGATGCTGTTTGTGTGCGCATTGCTACATGGGCCAAGTTCAGAGAAAAGTCTACCGGAAAGATATTTATGGCAGTAAATACGCATTTTGACCACATCGGTGAAGAGGCGCGCCGCCAAAGTGCGTTACTTATTATCAAAAAGATAAAGGAAATAGTGGGTGAGCGCCCTGCCATTGTGACGGGCGATTTCAATGTGACGGATGCAAGCAGTGCTTATGAAACCATTACCACGAATGAGTTTGTCATGAAGGATGCTTATAAGATAGCCGGTCATGTGACCGGTGTGGATTATACTTTCCATGACTTTGCCCGCATCCCGCCACAGAACTGCGAGAAGATTGATTTCATCTTTGTCACTCCACAGATAAAGGTAACAGGATGCGATATTCCGGCAGAAATACCGGGCGCTCTGTTGTCCGACCATAATCCCCAGTTGGCTGATTTGGAATTCTAGCCGGATTCCCCGGAGACTCCATGACTCATGTCACTCCCGAAGAACACAGTCTGTTCAGCCCCCTGCTGATATTGTTCCTGTGTCTTTTCTATATATTGATTATGCTTCCCATACGGCTGAACAAGATTTACAGGAAAGCCGTCGCCGGGCATACTTGGGTTGAAATGACTCCTGAAGGACTGGTATACGACAGGGCGGAGCAGAAGAAAGAGATTGCCTGGGAGGAGGTGGCAGGCGTAGCCATTTATAAGGATTATTGTTTTTTATACGACAAAGGCGGTAGTGAGTTCTTGCTTGTGACTTCGGACGAGAGAGTGAAAGAATCCCTCCTTTATTATCTGAATGCGAGAAAAGTAAAGTAGGAGGGTGAAGTGTTTTCCCTCAAAACGTTGTTCCTGTTGTTATAATGTGTATTTTTGTACTCATTAAAACCAAATCAAAAAAATACGTTTATGAGCAACTTATCTAACATGCCTTGGGAAGACCGTCCGGTCGGTTCTAAGGAAGTGGTGTGGCGCTACTCTGCCAATCCCATCATTCCGCGCGATTTGCTTCCTACTTCCAATAGTATTTTCAACAGTGCCGTGGTGCCTTTCGGTGACAGTTATGCCGGAGTGTTCCGTTGCGACGACACGAATCGCCGTATGCGCCTGCACGTGGGCTTCAGTAAAGATGCCGTTCATTGGGATATCCATCCCGAACCTTTGACGTTTGAGTGTGACAATGCCGAAGTGGGCGAATGGGTGTATGGCTACGACCCGCGTGTTTGCTTCATAGAAGACCGTTACTATGTTACTTGGTGTAATGGTTACAAAGGCCAGCCTACCATCGGTGTGGCATGGACCAAGGACTTCAAGACTTTCCATCAGCTGGAGAATGCTTTCCTTCCGTTCAATCGCAACGGAGTAATGTTTCCGCGCAAGATAAACGGACGTTATGCCATGCTGAGCCGTCCGAGCGACAACGGGCATACTCCGTTTGGAGATATCTATTACAGCGAATCACCCGACATGGAGTTCTGGGGACGTCACCGACTGGTGATGAGTCCGGCACCCTTTGAAGTGAGTGCATGGCAGTGCCTGAAAATCGGTGCAGGGCCTATCCCTATCGAAACACCGGAAGGCTGGCTGCTCATCTATCACGGCGTGCTCCGCTCGTGCAACGGTTATGTATATGCTTTCGGTTCGGCATTGCTCGATTTGGACGAACCGTGGAAAGTGAAATACCGTTCGGGAGCCTACCTGCTTTCGCCACGCACTCCTTACGAATGCATGGGCGACGTGCCCAATGTGTGCTTCCCCTGCGCCGCGCTGCATGATGAAGAGACAGGACGCATCGCCATTTATTATGGCTGTGCCGATACCGTGACGGGGCTTGCCTTCGGTTATGTGCCTGAAATCATAGAATTTACTAAACGTACTTCCATCATTTAACTCAAATGATTATCTTTGCGGCATAAAGAAACAAGCAAAGATTTCATCATGATGAACCGGAACGTACTTCATTTGACATGTCCTCCTATACCTGTCCTCCGCATTGGCTTTGTGGGGCTGGGTAATAGGGGGATTTTGGCTCTTGAACGATATATGCATCTGGAGGGTGTGGAGGTAAAAGCCCTATGTGATTTGCGCCCCCGGAATATAGAGCGTGCCGCTGCGTTGCTCCACCGTTTCAACCGTCCTGCGGCTGTTGCCTATGGCGAAGAAGGCGGATGGAGGCAATTGTGCGGACGTGCGGATATTGACTTGGTTTATATTTGTACCGATTGGCTGACACATACCGATATTGCGGTATATGCCATGCAGCAGGGACGCCATGCCGCCCTTGAGGTGCCTGCCGCCATGAGCGTGGCGGACTGCTGGCGTTTGGTGGATACCGCCGAGCAGACACGCCGGCACTGCATGATGTTGGAGAACTGTTGTTATGATGCTTTTGCCTTGACGACCCTGAACATGGTGCGGCAAGGGGCATTGGGAGAGATAACCCATGCCGAAGGAGCATATATCCATGACCTCCGCCGTCATTACTTTGCCGACGAAACGGAAGGCGGCTACCATAATAACTGGATAAAACTTTATAGCCAGCAGCATACCGGAAATCCGTATCCCACTCACGGGCTGGGCCCTATCTGCCAATGGATGGACATTCATCGTGGAGACCGCATGGAGTATCTTGTATCCATGTCGTCGCGTGAAGCGGGGCTGTCGGCTTATGCCCGCGGGCAGTTTGGCAAGCATTCCGCCGAGGCTGCACAACCTTATCTGATGGGAGATGTGAATACGACATTGATTCGGACGGTCAAAGGGCGTACTATCGTATTGCAATATGATGTGACGACTCCGCGCCCATACAGCCGCCATCAGACTGTGTGCGGCACAAAAGGCTTCATGCAGAAATATCCCGTGCCTTGCATCCTGCTGGACGAGTATGGTAAAGAACCCTTGGCAGGAGAGGATTTTGAGAAAGTAATGGAACGTTATAAGCATCCGTTCACTGCTACCATCGGTGAGGAGGCAAAGCGGAAAGAGATGCCGAACGAGATGAATTATATCATGGATTATCGTCTGGTGCATTGCTTGCGCAATGGTCTGCCTTTAGATCAGGATGTGTATGATGCAGCCGAATGGTCGTGCATCACGGAGCTGAGCGAACTTTCGGTGCGGCAGGGAAGCATTCCGGTGGAGATACCGGATTTTACACGGGGAAATTGGGAAGGAGACAAGTGATGTTCTTGACAGAGGGAGCGTTCTCCTTTCTCCTTACCTTTCGCCTTTTATGGTAAAAGAGTCAAGAATCCGTTTTATCTCTTCGATTTTCCCCGGATTCTTTTTGGCATAATTTTCTCTCATCCTTATGGTTACACAATGTACCATGTCATCATCTTGCTGTAATAAATAGTAAACGCGATATATATTCCATGTCTTATCATATTCTTGACTCTTTTGCACAATGACAAACCTTTCTTGATTCTTATTGGATTTGATTCTCGTTTTGCTGCAGAGCCGGATAGAACCGGAAATCTTTTTCATTCTTTGTGCTCCAATGGCAAGGCAAGGTGATGGAGTAGAACTTATTGCTAATCTCTTTCCATTCCTCATTATGTTGCTTGGTGAAGGAGCAACATAACAGGAACAGTAAGGAGTAGAAGATAGCGGATTGCTTGTTCATGATATGATAATTATGGTTAGTTATATGCTTTAATGCCAATAACGTCCCGGTGAATGAAAGTTATATTTCTATTAACCACGGCTGTGGTTAACTCTAACCACCTACGTGACTAACTCTAACCACCCGGGTGATTAGGCTTAACCACGGTCGTGGCTAAGCAATCACGATATGCTTTACACCAAGATATGTATTTACTTTATAAGTATGTATTCAGTCAGCACTTCCTTATAAAATAAATAAGGACAGCCGAAAGATAAATCCGGCTGTCCTTATTCAATGCTTTGAGTTCTCTTTTTATTCCATATCTACACTATGCTTTACGGGAGAGAGGATGAATGTAAATTCATAGTCACCGTAAGGCAATTGATATTTAGGCAACGCTATGGTTCCCCAACTGTTGACGCAACCCAATCCCATTTGTGCCTTGTCGATGCACAAGTTGGTGAGGTTGGCCTTCTTCACTTCGGGTGAGTGACGCTGGTCTTTCTGTGCGCCGTCATCCAGTGATTCGATGGTGTAATGCAATGCAGAGGCAGAGAAAGGAGCTTCGGCTACAATCTTCACGCCATTGCCGCCGGCATTCAACTGTTTCCACCAACGGATGTCGGTCTTGTTTCCGGTTTCCTGCGGACGGATGTAGGAGTAGAATTGTTCGTCTACACTCTGGCGATAGATGCCCAAATCGGTGCTATGGTTACGGTCACTGTAGTTTTCAACCGGGCCGCGTCCGTAGAACTCAATGGTATTGAAGTTCTTCGGCATTTGCATCTGCATACCGAAACGGAACATCGGAGATACCTTGGCATTCTTATCGGCTGTCATCTTTTGGGTGATTTTAACGGCACCTTGGTTGTTGATGACATACTCCAGATAAAGTTTGGCAGAAACGGCTTTCATGTCGTATTCGGCTGTCACCTGTACTTGATTGTCTACGGTAGTGGAAGCCAGGCGGACAAGTTTCAATCCCGGGTTTTTCCATACTGCAAAGCGGTGTTGCAGGCCGGCACCCATATCATTATCGGTCGGAGCACGCCAGAAGTTGGGGGTCAGTGCAGCGCCTTCTTTAATCATTTCCAGCCCATTGACATCGTATTTGCTCAGGTAACCGTTGGCTTTGTTGAACTCAACAGTGAAGTTCTCACCTTTCACAATCAGGTAGTTTCGCTGGTTGTCGATGATTTGGGGAGTAACGATAGCCACATTGGTGGTCTCTACATTCTTCAACTCCATGGCCGGAGCCTTGTAGGGATTCAGAGTGAGCTGGTCTTTGGCAACTGTATGACCGGCAGCCAATAAACCTTCGCGGTTCTTCAGTTTGTAGGATACGTTCAACAGCCATTCTGTGCACTGACAAGTCTTGCCTAAGTCAAGTTTAATCTTGGCGGTCTGCTGCGGAGCGACATTGAGATTATCCACACGTCCCGAACGGATTGCTTTTCCGCCTTTCAGCACTTCCCATTCCATATAGTAGGCAGAAAGGTCGCGGAAGAAGTTCTCATTGTAAACGTTTACTTCTCCCTTGCTCAGGTCGGCAGGAGTAGTCCAGATGTTCTGATAGAAATAGCCTACTTCGTGCATGTGGGGATTGGGGTTACGGTCGGGGCTGATCAGACCGTTGTCGCAGAAGTTGTTGTCGGATGCATCGAAGCGGTTGAAGTCGCCGCCGTAAGCATAGATTTCAACTCCGTTCTTGCCTTTCCAGCGAACGGATTGGTCGACGAAGTCCCAAATGAAACCGCCTTGAAGGTTCGGATATTTGCGGATGATGTCCCAGTATTCTTTGAATCCGCCTTGAGAGTTGCCCATGGCGTGAGCATATTCACATTGGATGAGCGGTTTGGTGGCATCGGTACGCTGACCGTATTTTTCCATGCCTTCATAGTCGTAATACATCGGACAGAAGATGTCGGTGTGCTCTTTCAAGCCGGCTTGTTCGTATTGGCAGGCACGGCTGGGGTCTTCTGCCTTTATCCATTTGTAACATGCTTCGAAGTTGGGGCCGTCTCCGGCTTCATTACCCAATGACCAGAAGATGATGCTGGGGTGATTGAAACCACGTTGAACATTACGCTGGTTGCGTTCCAGATGTGCTTGTTTGAATGACGGATTCTTTGCCAGAGTAGCTTCACCGTAGCCCATTCCGTGAGATTCCACATTTGCTTCGGCTACTACATAAATACCGTATTTGTCACAAAGGTCGTACCACAGGTTGTTGTCCGGGTAGTGGCAGGTACGCACGGCGTTCAGATTGTATTGTTTCATGATTTGAATGTCCTGAAGCATACGTTCGGGAGATACTACATATCCTCCGTCCGGGTCGAGCTCATGGCGGTCGGCTCCCTTGAAAAGAACAGCTTTTCCGTTGACCAGGATTTGACCTCCTTTCAGTTCAATTTTGCGGAAACCGACATTTACGGGGATAACTTCATCGCTTCCCTGCATGCTGGCACGCAAAGTATATAAATAAGGAGTCTCGGCACTCCATTTATTCGGGTTTTCTACGTTCATGGTCACAGTGCCGCTTCCTTTGGCGGTAGCCGTGGCTACTTGCTTGCCGGTGGCATCGACCAGTTCCAAATCGACGGTTCCGCTTCCCTTCAGGTCGAGCTTCACAGCCAATGAGCCGTTTTTATATTCAGTATCCAAGTCGGGAGTGACGCGGATATCCTGAATGCGCTTCTTGTTGCGTGCATACAGATAGCAGTCACGTCCTACACCGCTGAAACGGAAGAAGTCCTGGTCTTCCAGATAGGTACCGTCGCACCAGCGGAATACCTGAAAGGCGATTAAGTTCTTTTGTCCCGGTTTCAGGTAAGGAGTCAGGTCGAATTCGGCTTCCAGCTTGCTGTCTTCGCTATACCCCACATAACGTCCGTTTACCCATATATACATATTGGAAGTGACGGAGCCGAAATGAGCGATGATATCTTTCCCTTTCCACGAAGCGGGAACAATGATTTCGCGGCGATAAGAACCGACGTGGTTGTTTTCGGTCGGAACTTCGGGAGGATTGTTCTTAAACTGGTTGCGCCATGCATAGCCTACATTGACATAAATAGGGTCGCCGTAGCCATTTAATTCCCAAACGCCGGGAACCTGCATATCGTTCCAACCTTTGTCATTGAATGTTGTTTTCCAAAAGTCCATGGGGCGTGCGTCTGCATCTTTCACCCAATTGAACTTCCAGGTGCCGTTTAGCGTCATATAGTTGGCTGATGATTCTTTCAGTCCTTTTTTAGCTGCATCGGCATTTTCGTAAGCAAAGTAGTTGGTGTGCATCGGGGCGCGGTTTACCGCATTTACCTGCGGGTTGCGCCACTCATTGGACTGTGCGCTTGCTGCGAGTGCAAATACGGTGAACAGTCCGGTAAGAAGTTGTTTTTTCATGCTATAATAATTATAAAGGTTTTGTGCAAATATAGTGAAAAACTATAGTTCTTATGGGGATAGACCGGGCAATATTTGTTATAATTGTACTTATTTTATAACTTATTCTTAAATATAATGGCATTTTTGAAAGGTATATGGGGAAAATGGCAACATTTGCTGCACAATGACAAATGGAAGCATAAAATTTATGTGGTCATCTTTGAGAGCGATACTCCGGCAGGGAAATGGTTTGATGTGGCGCTTATCGGGTTTATCGTGCTTAGTATTCTGGTGGTGATTGCCGAAAGTATTCAAGGTTGGTCAGCAGTGATCGGGCCTTATTTGCGGTTTTCGGAATATGTCTTTACTTTCTTCTTTACCGTGGAATATCTGTTAAGGCTTTATTGTTCTCCCCGGCCGCGCAAGTATGCTTTAAGTTTTTTCGGTATTATTGACTTGCTGGCGACTTTGCCTCTTTATATAGGTTGGTTCTTCGGCACGGCGCGGTATTTGCTGGTAATCCGTACTTTCCGGCTGATTCGGGTGTTTCGTATCTTTAAACTGTTTAATTTTCTGGACGAAGGAAACTTGTTGTTGCATTCACTGACCTATAGCAGCCGCAAGATTATTGTTTTTTTCCTCTTTGTGCTGATATTGGTCATCTCTATCGGAACATTGATGTACATGATTGAAGGACAGCGTCCCGGCACGGCTTTCGACAATATTCCCAATAGCATTTATTGGGCGATAGTTACCATGACCACTGTCGGTTATGGCGATATCACTCCCGAAACCCCTTTAGGGCGTTTCCTCTCGGCAGTGGTGATGCTGATAGGCTATACCATCATTGCTGTTCCCACAGGAATTGTATCTGCATCAATGATGAAAGAACACAGACGCAGGCAAGTCCTGAAATGTCCGCACTGTGGAAGAGACGGACACGAAGAGGGAGCAGCCTATTGCAAATATTGCGGAGGGAAGTTGGAATAAAAGAAACTGTCATTCCACTACCCATCTTTTATCATGTGGGACAACCGTTTGGGGGTTGTAATACATGCCCTCTTTGGTGGGTATTTTTAACTTATAAGTCCTTTTGCTATGATTGGCTAAGCTGGTTTCCCGTAACCATGGGTTCATATTCTTCAGGATGGCCAATGTGATTCCTTTGCTGCGGGCAAAGCGGGCAAGGTTTGCTATTCCTTCTGTTACGGTTATTTCGGTATAAGGGATGGCAGGGTATAAATCAGATGCTCTCAGCCGGAAACCGAAAGCAGTCGGGTCGGAGAACATAATCTTGGCAGCGAGGATACGATATACATAGCGTGCGGTTTCTTCCACCAATTGCAAGTCCAGTGAATCATCTACATCTTGTTTTGCCAGTTGGCTGGCAATTCTTGCTTGTCCGGCATTATAAGAGGCGGCCACTGCCACCCAGTCTTTGTATTTGGCATAAGCATCTTTCAGATAGCGGCAGGCAGCACGGGTTGCTTTTTCCACATGATAGCGTTCATCTATGTTGGAATTGACTTCCAGTCCGTAGTCTCGTCCGGTCCCTGGCATGAACTGCCACAGTCCGGCGGCTCCGGCAGAGGAGCGTGCGATGGGGTTGAGGTTGCTTTCTATTACCATCAGATATTTAAAGTCATCCGGGATTCCGTTTTCCTTCAGTATGGGTTCTACGATAGGGAAATAGCGGTTGGCTTTCTTTATCATTTGCAGGGAGGTGCTGTGCATATAGGTAAATGCCAGCAGTTCGCGATCCATACGCTCATGGCGGTCGTATCGGCTGAGGTCTATCGTTTTTCCACAGAAAATGACACTGGCCGGCACTTCGGGACTGCTGTATTTCAGTGCGGTGATACCTAAATCTTTTTTTATGGCTGTACTTGCTGTGTCTTCCTGTTCTCCTTTCGGAGCAACGCAACTGCTGCCCACAAGGGCAGGTGAGATTGTGACCAAAGCAAAAAGCATGGCTGCGGTTATGTTCAGTGTATATTTCTTCATCTTTTTTCTACTTTCTTCCGGCGGTGGTACCATCAGGTTATTTTTATATCATGGCAAAGATAGCTTTTTTGCCTTATAATACCTATATTTATTTTTGCAAAGGTGTAATTTATCGTTTGGTGTTGTGCTTGTTGATAATTTACGATTTGTAGTGATGAAGCGGATTAAACGGGAAAAGAGGTAGCGGAAGAAAGGATACTGACTATGCTTTTATTTGGTCCGACTTATTTTTATTGTAGTAAATATTCTTCGGATATGTCTTATTTATGGAATATATTTTTCTATCTTTACAGCCATTAAAGGACTGGAGTCTCTAAAAAGTCTAATACATGTGAAGGTAGGGTAGCAGGTTTTGACTTTTCAGAAATGGATACTCAGCCATAGTACGAAATCAATATCGAAAATTATGATAAAGAATAAAGCTCAAAAACAAAAGCTGCTATCCCCGGAAGCATATATTAAGGAGAAAGCAAGACAGTTGCCGATAGTAGAGTGCTATATAGGAACGAAATGGGATTATATGGGGGAAAAGACAGTTATTGTCACTCGTCAACATCCGCAAGGACACTTTACGATGGGAGTTTATTTGGTGGATATTTATTGTAAAGGTTTGCTTCATTCCGAATATTTCTTCAATATGAATCATGACGATTATGAAATGATGGTGAAACGTATCGATATGGATGAAGACTTGAAAAAAGCAGCGTATGCCGATGCCCATAAGTTGGTGTATGGTGCTATCGATTTTGCCGAAGCTGTAGGAATAGATTCTGAGGATTCTTTCGATATCACGAAATATATTCTGGATGAAAAGAAGGAGGAGATACCGTTTGCTGAATTTGGCAGAAACGGTAAACATTACCTGCGTGCCGATACAGATGAGGAAGCAGAACTTTATATACCTATTATAATGGAGGCAATCGGCACTGATTTTACTTACAGTATAGAAGGAGTGACTGATGGAGAAGTGGATGCAGCAGAGGTACCTTTTGGTGATTTTGATTTCAGTGAATTGAATTATGATGAAGAAGAATTCGACAAAATGTTTGAGAAACTGAATAGGGAATCTCAGGATTGATGTTGTATAGTCTGTTAGATTATCACCTGTAGGGGACAAGCATATCTCGTCCCTACAGGTGACAATAGCAGCGTTATCAACGTTTTGATACCCTTTCTTCTTATTCTTATTTAGGTAAATTGAAAGCGACAGACATTTCTTTCATTTGTTCCTGGCTCATGCCGTCGGGTTCAAAGCCCATGTTCTTTGCCGCGATATAAATCAATGCTGATTTATTCAATACATCAATTTGGTCGAAGGCTGCCATTACATCGCGGTCCACAGCAAAGATGCCATGCTTTTCCCACATGACGACATCATAGTCTGCCAGTTCCTTGATAGTGGCTTCTGCCAGTTCTACTGAGCTGGGAAGCGCATAAGGAATCATGCCTAGGCCGCGCGGACAGAATGCTTTTGTTTCGGGAATCATACTCCACAGCAGGTTAGTGGCTACATCTTTTTCCATGAATTTCTTGTTGTGCGACAAGGCAATCAGTTCGATGGGATGCGTATGTACGGATGCTTTATAAGGAGAACCTTTACTGATGAGGTAATTATGCACGCTCAAATGAGAAGGAACTTCAGAGGTGGGCTGAACCGGTTTGTCGGCTATAATAACGTAGCTTGCGCAGTCATCCAGAATGCGGATAACAGAACCGTTGTCCATGGGGCGGCGAGCTAAATCACGCATACGCATGTTGGTTCCTTTGCAATAGAAATAGCATCCTTTCAGATGAGGCAGTGTAACGCCGATTTGTTTTACTTCACTGATGGCAGGCATATTGCGGATTTCGTCGTCTGCGTATTCTGTGATGTTAACGGTGATATTTCCTCCGTTGCGTTCTGCCCATCCTTTTTGCCATAAATAACCGGCAACTTCTGCTACTTTATTTACTTCATGTGCCAGCTCGGGGCGATTGTCTAAAATTGATTTCATATTTCTTTTTGATTTGATTGTTCTGTAATTTACAAATATAGCAAATATTAAATATCCTCTCTGTAACAGGCAAGATATTTATGATAAGCTTCTTCCCATTGGGTTGTATTCTGCGGCTCGAAGGAGACGGTCTCTACAGAGGTACTGATGAGACGGCGCATGGCGGCAATGTCGTTTACCAGTCCGTTTGCTTTTGCCTGCAGCATGATATTGCCGATTGCTGTTCCCTCACTCGGTCCTGCCATGACAGGAACACCCACTGCATTGCAGGTGAATTGGCTGAGTAGGTTATTGCGTGAGCCTCCGCCGATTATGTGTAATTTTTCGATAGGGAATGGCGCAATCTTTTGCAGCACACTGAATATCTGTTTGTAGCGCATGGATAAACTATCAAAGATGCAACGGGTTATTTCTCCGTATGTTTCGGGGACAGGTTGACCGGTCTGTTTGCAATATCCGGCAATAGCCTTGATCATGGATGCCGGATTTTGGAAACATGGGGCATCGGGATTGATAAGACTGCGGAAAGCGGGTGCTGCCAAAGCAGCGTCAATCAATTCGGTATAAGAATAACTGTTGTTGGTTGTTTCCCATTCCTTGCGGCATCGTTCGAGCAACCACATACCGCAGATGTTTTTCAGGAACCGGGTAGTACCTTCCACTCCTCCTTCATTGGTGAAGTTCTGTTCGTAGCTTTCTTTGTTGATAATGGCATCTTTTACTTCGATACCCATCAAGCTCCATGTGCCTGAGCTTAGATAGGCGAAATTCTCGTTCTGAGCCGGTACTGCTGCCACAGCCGAGGCGGTGTCGTGTCCGGCTACCGAGATGACGGGAACAGCTCCCAGACCGGTCAGTTTCTGTACCTCTTCTGTCAGTACTCCGATTTGCTCTCCGGGGAAGACAAACCGGCCGAATTGTTCTTCTCTGACTCCCACTACGTCCAGCAGTTCTTTTTCAAAACGTTTGGTGCGCGGGTTCAGTATTTGTGAAGTAGAGGCAATTGTATATTCGGTGACCATTTTTCCGGTGAGCATATAGCCCAATGCATCGGGCATAAAGAGAATTTTGTCTGCTGCTTCCAATGCGGTGCAATGATTGCGGTGTAGTGTCGATAACTGGAATAATGAATTGAAATTCATTATCTGAATGCCGGTAATATCATATACTCTTTCGCGAGGAATGTGCGTGAAGTATTCTTCGGGTGCTCCTACTGTATGTGGGTCACGATAGCAATAGGGATTGCGGAGCAGTTCGCCATCCTTACCGATAAGTGCGAAATCCACCCCCCATGTATCGATACCGATGGAACGGATGGGAATGTTGTCTTTGGCTATTGTTTTGAGTCCGTTGATGATTTCGCGGTAAAGGGCATAAATGTCCCAGTAACAATGACCGCAGGCCTCTATTATATGATTGGGAAAGCGGGTAACCTCTTTCAACTCTAATTTGCCGTCTCCCAGGCAACCTAAAATGGTTCGTCCGCTGGTGGCTCCCAGGTCTACTGCAAAGAAATAAGTGTGTTCCATGTTTCTGCAATTGATAATTTAAGGAATTAATGATACTGCAAAAATAACTCATTCTTTTAAACTGTTCCTCTTTTTTTGATATAATAACTGTTCGAATGCATGGTAAATGCCCTAAAACATATTATTCTTACTTTTCTGGTAACTTCTTTGGTGAAATGACAGAATATCAATACCTTCGCTAAATGAAAAATGTATGAAGGTTTAATTAAGAATGAAAAAAATAGTCGGACATCTTATTGTTCTCTCTTTATTATGCTTGATAAATGTTAATCCGGCAAGAGCGTGGGATGCTGATCGACGGCAGCCCCAATCTTATGAATTGCAACAAAAATATATCCATTCATTCAGGCAAAATGCCGGCTTTATTCATACAGAGAGGAATGATAGTATTGCTCTTTTGGGGGACAGTCTGACCACTGTATTGGATTCTATAGGCAAATATGATGAATATTTTGAATTGAAGAGGGTCGTAATCCGTTCGCATATTCTTAGGGGAGAGACTCGCATTGCCGTTGCTCAAAGTGATATGATGTACTCCAAAGCTCAGGCAATGAACCACAAATTCGGAATGGCAATGTCGCTCAGTGCAATTGGTGAAGTGTATAGTCACATGAACCGGTTGGAGGAAGCGGGAACATCACTTGAAGAGGCTTTAAAGCAGTTAAAAGATTCTTCGGATAATCAGATTCTTACAAAAATACTGCTGATGCAATTGGTGGATAATCTTCTGCATTTGAAGAATATTGGGAAGGCTAAATTGTATATAGAGCGCATAAATGAGTATTTGTCGGAAGATTTATCTCCGGTGGAACAGGCATTGTTTTATAATTATAATGCTTACTATTGTATTTAGGCGGGGGTGCCGGATGAAGCCGACAACTACTTAAAGGAGGCTTGGAAGTTAGAACCGATGCTGCCGGTGGGGATTATCCGGCATCTGTTGATAACCGAGGCGGCTTATTATGAGAGTAAGGAAGAATATGAAAAGGCGTTGGATGTTTACGACCGTTTCTTTAAAGGAAAGGCACCGCAAAGCAATCGCGGATTGTATATTGATGCAATGCGTAATAAGGCAGAATTGTATGTTATGATGGGGAAAGAGCAGGAGGCTTTTAAACAGTTTGCTAATGTATATGCTTATGTGAAGTCTGTATTTAATAAGAATTATCCTAAGGAGATTGACCGGCTTTGCACTCGTTTTCAGGCAGATCGGCTGAAGTTTATGAATGAACACCGGCGTACTCTGTCCAACCGCTATTATGTGACCGGAATTGCTGTTTGTGTCTTGGTGCTGTTTTATCTTATTTTTCTGAGTTGGAAGAAAATATTCAAATTGAAGGAATCAAAAAGAAAGCAGGAGGAGATGAGGCGGAAGGCAGAGAATGCCATTCGCAAAAAGAATATGTTCCTTTCTAATATGAGCCATGAAGTGCGTACGCCGTTAAATGCTATTGTGGGTTTCTCCACTTTGTTGGCGTCGGAAGAGGATATGGGCATGGATGACGACTCCCGTAAGCAAGCTTGTGAGATTATCCGTGTCAATTCGCATCAACTGCTGAAACTGATAAATGATATACTTGATTTGTCGGATTTTGAAGAAGACAATATTCACTTCAATATGAAGGAGCATGATGCGGTAAAGATATGCAATGAAGTAATAGAAACCATACGCGCCTCTTATAAACTGAATGTAAGGTTGGAATTTGAGACAGCTCTTGCTTCGTTGAAGCTCGAAACGGATGATTCGCGACTGAGGCAGGTGTTGATAAATTTGTTGGTGAATGCTGTTAAGTTTACTAAAGAAGGTTCTGTTGTGCTTAAACTCGAAAAGGCAAATGACGGGACAGCTCTCTTTTCGGTGGCGGATACAGGTTGCGGCATTCCAAAGGAAAAGCAGAAACTTATTTTCGAACGTTTTGAAAAATTGAATGAGTTTGTACAGGGGACCGGTTTGGGACTTTCTATCTGCCGGCTGATAGTGACGTTCGTAGGTGGTAAGATATGGATTGACGGAGATTATACCCAAGGGGCACGTTTTTGTTTCACTCATCCGTTAAAGTATAAATCGACACTATTATAAGCAGAGTATCATAATATGAAGAAAATTATAACACTGGTATCTTGTCTGATTTCGTTTTCATGTCTCTTTTCCCGGGGATGGAAAGGGGATGATACGATTGCTTTTCGTGACAGTTTGATGAGGAAGGTGGAACATTTACCAGCAGATACTTCTCGTTTGTCTGTGTTGCTGGACGCGGCATATTTGCATCAGAATCCTCCTTATAATGTGTTTTTTGCCAAGTGCCTTTATGAAGAAGCACGTAAGCAGCAGAATATCTATTATGAGAATTTGGGTGCCTATTATCTGGCTGTCTGTTATGATAAAAAACATGATTTGGACAGTATCACCCTTTGGGTGGATGAGTTGCAGGAACTTGCTTCCAAGATAGGCAAGTATGATTATTATCTGGAACAAAAGGCTGCTATCAGTCGCGTGCTGGCTTCTAAAAAAATGAATGAAAAGGCGGCTTTTGTGGCAAAAGAAGTTTTGAAAGAGGCACAAGAGAGAAAAAGTAATAATGGCATAGTGGCTGCCTATAATAGTTTGGGATGTACGTATGCTGCTTTTAATCGTTCGGATGAAGCACTTGCAGCTCTTCTAAAAGGGTATCGGGCTTGCAAGAAAACGACTAAATTGAGTTTGCGCATTGATATTCTTTCTCGTTTATCAAGTAGATATGCTGATATTGTTTCCGGTTTGCCTTCTAAGGACCCCGATAGAGTGAAGAGAGATTCTGTTTTGTTTTATTTAGAGAAAATGGAGGGCTTGTTGAAAGAAGTGTTGTCTAAGGAGCCCAAGACTGTGAATAATTGGAGAGATGTAATGGTGGATTGCCAAACCAGGTATGTTCGTTATTATATGCATCATAAGGATTATTCTAAAACGGCTGAATTCCTTGAAAAAGCCAAAAACTTGCTTACTCCGGAAGTGGATTCGGTGTATTGGCTGAATATACAATTGATGGAATTGCAGTATTATGCCCGGACACAGGAATATGATAAAGGAATTGCATTGATAGACCAGGTCGCTCCGTTTGTCGAAAGGGGACATATAGATGTATTCGAAACTCTTATTTTTTATAAGTCTTTGATATTGCGTGATAAGGGTGACTGGAACGAAGGCATCCATACATTGAAGTTTTTGCTGCATAAACAGGATTCTTTGAGTATAGCTACAACCACCAGCCAGTTGGAACAAGTAAAAGAGAATTATCAAATCAATGAATTGCTGATGGAAAAGCAAAAGATTACTAACCTGAACTATCTTCGGGCTATTATGATTTTGGGTGTACTATTGGTTTTGATGCTGTTGTTTTATCTTTATACCGGTTACCTATCAAAGAGAATTGCTTTGGCAGAAAAGGAGGCGATAAAGGCTGCCGAGCTTTCGCATACTGATAATTTGGCTAAAGAACGGTTGAAACTTGAAATCAGTCATGATATACGTACTCCTTTGAATGCTGTGGTGGGTTTTGCCGAAATTTTGGCTGATGCGGATAATTTGGATGAAGAAAGTAAATCTGCTTATAATAAGATTGTTCAGGAGAATGCTACACAGTTATTGGACTATGTGAATAATATCCTTGAGCTTTCTCGCCTTGAATCGGGGAAAATAAAATATGTGGAAGGCAGTTGTGACTTTATCGGTCTGTTTCGCGCTGTGATAGAGGAGGCTGATAAAAACGGGCAGAACTGTGTGCATGCAGAGTTGCATACCGATTTGGAGAAACAGATGGTCAGAACAGATCAGGCACGTTTACTTTCTTTGTTTGAAAGTTTAGCCGTCTCTACCGTGGACACGGAATTTTATCATTCGGATATAACAGTAAAACGTGTGGAAGAAAAATCGCTTTTACTGGTGACGGTTGTTAATACACCATTGGCAAAGGAGCGTTTTGAGAATAAAACGGCTATGATTCGTAATGAGATAAATGCTCACTTTATTCATTATTTCGGAGGATATTATAAAGTAGACGAACAGGCAAAACAAGGACCTTCTGTGACTTTTACATATCCGTATGATGTTGCCGGTCTGCATATTCATTGAAAAGTTTCACGAAAGGATTGAGTTACGTCGAGAGTAGACAAAGGCAGTTGTTTTTCTGTCTTACTTCCTTATTGGGTATGGCTTTTTTCGATTAAAATATAACTTTAACACTACTTTTTTGCATATATGCGCAAAAATATTCTGCTTTTTGTATCTATATTCCCAAACAATGCGTAATTTTGCAATCGAATCAGAATAATTATGCAGTATGAAGAGCAAGAATAGCAGACTGGATGCCATCAAAATTATAATTTCCTGCAAGGAAATAGGAAGTCAGGAAGAACTGTTACAGGAATTGGCTAAAGAAGGATTCCGCCTGACACAGGCTACACTGTCACGTGATTTGAAGCAATTGAAAGTTGCAAAGGCTGCCAGCATGAATGGGAACTATGTATACGTATTACCTAATAATACAATGTATAAGCGTATGACCGAACAGCATTCGGCCGGCGAATTATTAATGCATAATGGCTTTATTTCCATTGAGTTCTCGGCAAATCTGGCTGTGATAAAAACTCGTCCCGGTTATGCCAGCAGTTTGGCTTATGATATTGATAGTAAAGATTTTGATGAAATTCTGGGAACTATTGCCGGAGATGATACCATTATGCTTGTGGTGCGCGAAGGTTGCACAGAGACCGGGGTGAAGAACGCACTTTCACTCATTATACCGAATATACAATAAAAATAATATAGAATAAGAAATGGATGCTAAACAAGTTGATGTGATGGTGGCTGATGCCTCACATGAAGTTTACGTTGATAAAATTTTAGATACCATCAGGGAAGCAGCTAAGGTACGCGGAACGGGCATCGCAGAACGCACACATGAATACGTGGCGACTAAAATGAGAGAAGGAAAAGCGATTATCGCTTTATGTGGCGAAGAGTTTGCAGGCTTTACTTATATTGAGTCGTGGGGAAACAAGCAATATGTGGCCACTTCAGGGTTGATTGTTCATCCCGATTATCGTGGCTTGGGATTGGCAAAACGCATTAAGGCGGCATCTTTCCGATTGGCGCGTTTACGATGGCCGAAAGCTAAGATTTTCAGTCTGACAAGTGGTGCAGCTGTAATGAAAATGAATATGGAATTGGGCTACGTTCCTGTCACATTCAATGAGTTGACGGACGATGAAGCTTTTTGGAAAGGTTGTGAAGGATGTGTCAATCATGATATATTGATGGCAAAAAACCGTAAGTTCTGTATTTGTACTGCGATGCTTTACGATCCGTCTTTACACGAGGAAGACACGATTTAAAGAAGAAATAATAGAAAAAACACATATTATTATGGAAGAAAAAAAGAAAAAAGTAGTAGTTGCGTTCAGTGGCGGTCTTGATACTTCGTTCACTGTAATGTATCTGGCTAAGGAAAAAGGGTATGAAGTATATGCAGCTTGTGCAAACACCGGTGGTTTCAGTGAAGAACAGCTGAAGCAGAACGAAGAAAATGCTTATAAGCTGGGAGCAGTGAAATATGTAACTTTGGACGTTACTCGGGAGTATTATGAAAAGAGCTTGAAATACATGGTATTCGGTAATGTTCTTCGCAACGGAACTTATCCCATTTCTGTAAGTTCGGAACGTATCTTCCAAGGATTGGCTATTGCCCGTTATGCCAATGAAATAGGTGCTGATGCTATTGCCCACGGCTCAACCGGTGCGGGTAACGACCAAATCCGTTTTGATATGACTTTCCTGGTATTGGCTCCGGGGGTAGAAATTATTACCCTTACCCGCGATATGGCGTTGAGCCGTCAGCAGGAAATCGATTACTTGAACGAACATGGTTTTGCTGCTGATTTTACAAAGTTGAAATATTCATATAATGTAGGTCTTTGGGGAACTTCTATCTGTGGCGGTGAGATTTTGGACTCTGCACAGGGATTGCCCGAAAGTGCATACTTAAAACAAGTGACTAAAGAAGGCAGCGAACAACTTCGTCTTACTTTTGAGAAAGGTGAGTTGAAAGCTGTGAATGATGAAAAATTCGACGATCCGATTAAGGCTATCCAAAAAGTGGAAGAAATCGGTGCTGCATACGGTATCGGTCGCGATATGCACGTGGGAGATACCATTATCGGTATCAAAGGGCGTGTAGGTTTCGAAGCTGCTGCCCCGATGCTGATTATCGGTGCACACCGTTTCCTTGAAAAATATACTTTGAGTAAATGGCAGCAATACTGGAAAGACCAGGTTGCCAACTGGTATGGCATGTTCTTGCATGAAAGCCAGTATCTGGAACCGGTGATGCGCGATATCGAAGCTATGCTTCAGGAATCGCAGCGCAATGTCAACGGTACGGCTATCCTTGAACTCCGTCCGCTTTCGTTCTCTACGGTAGGCGTTGAATCTAAAGACGATTTGGTGAAGACTAAGTTTGGTGAATATGGTGAAATGCAGAAAGGCTGGACGGCAGAAGATGCGAAAGGCTTTATCAAAGTAACTTCAACACCATTGCGTGTTTATTATAATAACCACAAGGACGAAGAAATCTGATTATGATTAAAGTAGGAATTATCGGTGGGGCAGGTTATACGGCAGGCGAATTGATTCGTCTGCTGATTAATCATCCCGAAGTAGAGATAAAGTTTATAAACAGTAGCAGCAACGCCGGCAATAAGATTACCGACGTACATGAAGGGCTTTACGGTGAAACCGATTTGGTATTTACCGACCGGCTTCCTTTGGACGAGATAGATGTATTGTTCTTCTGTACCGCCCATGGTGACACGAAGAAGTTTATGGATAGTCATAATGTGCCCGAGGATTTGAAAATCATCGATCTCAGTATGGACTATCGTATCAAGAGTGATGACCACGACTTTATTTATGGCTTGCCCGAGCTGAATCGTCGTGCCATCTGTCATAGCAAGCATGTGGCAAACCCGGGGTGTTTTGCTACTTGTATCCAGTTGGGGTTATTACCTCTGGCAAAACACTTGTTGCTGAACGAAGATGTGATGGTGAATGCTATTACGGGAAGCACCGGTGCCGGTGTCAAACCGGGTGCGACAAGCCACTTCAGCTGGCGCAACAATAACATGAGCATCTATAAACCGTTTTCTCACCAGCATGTGCCCGAAATCAAACAGTCATTGAAGCAGTTGCAGAACAGTTTTGATTCTGAAATAGATTTTATTCCTTACCGTGGAGACTTTCCGCGTGGTATCTTTGCCACATTGGTTGTGAAATGCAAAGTAGAACTGGAAGAGCTGGTGAAGATGTATACGGACTACTATGCCGAGGATTCCTTTGTTCATATCATAGATAAAAACATAGACTTAAAGCAGGTGGTGAACACCAACAAGTGTTTGATTCATTTGGAGAAACATGGCGATAAACTGTTGATAATCTCTTGTATCGATAACTTGTTGAAAGGTGCCAGCGGTCAGGCTGTCCATAACATGAACCTGATGTTCAATCTGGAAGAAACCGTAGGCTTGAAACTGAAGCCGGCTGCTTTCTAAAAAAGAAGAGTTATGAAATTATTCGATGTATATCCTCTTTTCGATATTAATATCGTAAAAGGAAAAGGTTGCCATGTATGGGATGATAAAGGTACAGAATACCTCGACCTGTATGGCGGTCATGCTGTCATTTCTATCGGTCATGCACATCCGCATTATGTAGAAATGATAAGCAATCAGGTGGCACGGTTGGGCTTCTATTCCAATTCGGTGATTAACAAGTTACAGCAGGAAGTGGCAGACCGATTAGGAGAGATTTCGGGATACGATGACTATCAGCTGTTTCTCATCAACAGTGGGGCCGAAGCAAACGAAAACGCCTTGAAGCTCGCCTCTTTCTATAACGGACGGAAACGGGTGCTTTCTTTCAGCAAAGCATTTCACGGACGTACTTCATTGGCAGTAGAAGCAACTCATAATCCGAAGATTATTGCTCCGATTAATGCGAACGGTCATGTGACGTATCTGCCTTTGAATGATATAGAAGCTGTTAAAGCAGAGCTGGCAAAAGGCGATGTGTGTGCTGTGATTATTGAAGGAATTCAGGGGGTTGGAGGTATTCAGATACCCGATGCTGAATTTTTGCAAAACCTGAGCAAGGCATGTGAAGCGGCAGACGCGGTGCTTGTGCTGGATGAAATCCAGTCGGGTTACGGACGAAGCGGTAAATTCTTTGCCCATCAGCATGCGGGTATCCGTCCCGATATGATAACCGTTGCAAAGGGAATCGGTAACGGTTTCCCCATGGCAGGTGTCTTGATTAGTCCGAAGTTCAAGCCGGTATACGGACAGCTCGGTACTACTTTCGGGGGAAATCATTTGGCTTGTTCCGCTGCCATTGCCGTGCTGGATGTGATGAAGCAGGAAAATCTGGTGGAGAATGCCGCTAAGGTCGGTGCCCACTTATTGGCCGAATTGAAGAAACTTCCACAAATAAAAGAAGTCCGCGGTGAAGGGCTGATGATTGGTATGGAATTTGCTGAACCTATTAAGGAATTGCGTCAGCGTTTGTTGTTTGAACAAAAAGTATTCACCGGTGTCAGTGGCACAAATGTTATCCGCTTGTTGCCTCCTCTTTGTTTGAGCATGGCTGAGGCTGATGAATTTTTAGCTCGCTTTAAAAAACTCTTTTGATTGAAAGAAGTTTGCAATAATATAAGAAAGTGAAAATACATGTCCTGTGGATGAGTATTTTCACTTTTTCCTTTTATCTTTGACCCAATTGATTTTAAAAGAATAAGGTATGAAAATAGCAATTATCGGTGCAGGAAATATGGGGGGCGCTATTGCACGCGGCCTGGCCCGGGGAACCATAGTGAAAGCAAATGAAATCTTTGTTGCCAATCCCAGTAATGGAAAACTGGACGCGCTGAAGGCGGAGTTTCCTGAAATCAATGTGACAAACGATAATGATGAAGTGGTGAAAGAAGCCGATATCATCATTCTGGCAGTGAAACCGTGGATGGTGGAACAAGTGCTGAGTTTTACTAAATTGGATATTGAGCGCCAGGTGCTTGTCTCTGTTGCGGGTGGTCTGTCGTTCGACCGTTTTTCCGAATGGGTAAGCCCGCAGATGACTATTTTCCGTGTTATTCCCAATACAGCTATTTCCGAACGCCAAAGCATGACTTTGATAGCCAGTCGCAATGCCAGCAAGGAGCAGGAGCAATTAATGCTGGATATTTTTAATGAGCTTGGAATGGCTATGTTGATACCCGAGAGTCAGATGGGAGCTACCACTGCATTGACTTCTTGCGGCATAGCATACGTGTTGAAATATATACAGGCAGCTATGCAGGCAGGCATTGAGATGGGGGTTTGCCCGAAAGATGCTCAGAAGATGGTGGCGCAGTCGGTAAAAGGTGCTGCCGAACTGATATTGAATAATGATACCCATCCTTCGGTGGAGATTGATAAGGTAACGACTCCCGGAGGAATAACTATCAAGGGTATCAATGAATTAGACCATGCCGGATTTACTTCAGCCGTTATCAAGGCGATAAAGGCCGGTAACGTAGAATGACATAGCCTTTCTCTAAGTATTGAATTTCAGTATGTAAAGACAATCGGCTCTTGCTGTATTCATAAATCTCTGCCACTGATTTATAAACCGGAAGCGGTAATTTATAAATCAGTGGCAGTGACTTATAAATCGGTGGTGCTGATTAATGAATATATAGGGAGGTTACGAAGAATATCTCTCTTTCCATTTGTTTTTTGTGTTGTAAATAAACAGTAATTCCAATGTGGCTTTTCCATTTCACGAAACACTGCACCGGGGGACATTTGGTCAGAGCCGGAGCTTATGGAAAAGAATAGAAAGCAGTTATACAGGGTAATGTAAGGGGAGTTCCACAACAAATCTTGCACCTCCGGTGTATTGTGTGTCCAGATAGATTTTACCTCCCAACAGGGTAGTGAGGCTCCGGCAAATACTCAGGCCTAGTCCGAAACCGGGATTCATGCTGTTCAGCTTCTCAAAACGTTGGAAAATCAATTCGCCTTTTTCCTTATCAATGCCACAGCCGGTATCGGTGACAGAGAAAATGATAGAGGTGTCTGCTATCTCATAAGCCAAGACGATACTGCCTTGAGAAGTGTATTTGCAGGCATTGACCAGTAGGTTGGTCAATATCTGTTGCAGGCGTTGCGCGTCTGTATTCAGGATGATTTCCGTATCGGGTTGTTTCAGCTCCAGTCTGACGCCTTCGGCCACTCTGTGTGCCACGCCTGCTAAAGTGGATTGGCATAGTTCGGGCAAGACGACATTGGATAGCGAGATGCTATAGTTGCCGCTTTCCAGTTTGCTGAGGTCGAGTACATCGTTTACCAATGTGAGCAATAAATTGGTATTGGTATGCAGATGACCGAGTAATTCGCTCCGCTCTTCTTCGCTGAATTCTGCACCGGCATCGTTCAGCAAATCATTAAAACCGATAATGGCATTGAGTGGCGTACGGATTTCATGACTGAGGTTCTGTAGGAAAGCCGATTTCAGCTTGTCCGCTTTTTCAGCTTGCTGCCGTGCTTTTTCGGCAGCTTCTTTTTCTATCTTTAAATGCCTGGCATGTTGCCGGCGTGTAAAAGCATATATGCTGGAGAAGCCGGAAATAAGTATCAGGATGGAGAACACCACCCAAATCTTGCGCTGATTGGTTTTTTTCTCCATTTCAATACGTTGTAACTGTTCTTGCTGGTGTATGACTTCCAAGCGTTGTTTTTGTGTTTCGGCTTTTTCCAGTTCGATGGCTGTTTGTTGTTGCTTCAGTTGCAAGTCCTGGTTTTCCAGCTTCATGCGCGTCTGTTCTTTTTCCATCAGTATCATTTGTTCCCGATTTTGCATTTGTGCCAGTTTCATTTCTGTGTTTTGGAGAGACAGGCGGTTCTTTTCCAATTCCAGCCTTTGGTTATTGAAACGGGCGTTGTATGCCGCCATTACTTCCGCATTGTTTGCTTGGTTGATAGAGTCTTGCAGACGGTATTTTTTGTATAGTTCGGCAAAGGCGGAATAGAAATCCCCTGCCATTTCAAATGCTTTGTATCTGACCGCAAGACTCAATCCTTTGTCACTGATGGAATCACTGTATGCAAGGGCTTTGTCAAGGTTTCCCAATGCTGCATAATAATAACCGTTCAGAGTGAAATAGTTTTCAAGGATGGCCCCTTTCATCACTCCCTGAGCTCTGTACTGCGCTAATTCTTTTTGAAGTTCGTCGGCTTTTTTTAAATCCATTTTGCTGCATGTCACTTGAAACAAGAGTAGTTTGGATTGTATCAATGCAGATTGGGTGACGGAAGCATCTAAACATCTTAGGGCATATTCTTCGGCTTCTTCGTATCGCTGCAGATTTATATAGCATGAGCTTATGGAGCGATACGAATAAAAGTTCTCTTTTTCATTGCCGGTCTGTATGTAGTAATCCACAGCCTGTTTGTATTGTTGGAGGGCAAGCCGGAACATGCGCTGCTGGTAATACACATCTCCCATGCGCACGTAGCTTTTCCCTATGCCGTAAGGATTGTCCAAACGAATGGCTTCGTCCTGATATTTTTTCAGTTCTTGGATGGCGGAATCATATTCCCTGTTTCTCAAATAGTAAGTGATAATGCGGTTCCATGCTCCGAATATGTATTGCTTATAAGGAGTATTGCGTGCAAAGTCGGCTACCTTTTCTTTCTCGATGAGCAATGTATTGATATCGTTGATAAAGTAATAATGGTCGGATTTCAGGTTCAGGGCAAGGCATTGCGCTTTCACGTCTCCTTTTTTCTCTGCCATGTGGAAGAGTGTATCCGCCATGAGCAATACTTCGGGCTTCCTGATGGCGTTGCTGCACTTTTGGTAATAGGAATAGAGTTGGTCGTTTATTTTATAAGGATTGTTTTGACTCATCGTTGTCGGGCAGAAAAGAAATATTTCCGCCAATAGTATTAGGATAGTATGCCCGATGAACCTCTTCATATCATTCTGTGTGTCTTTGGCAAAAATAGTGATTCTTTTATAATTCATGCTATCATTTATCATAAGTTTTATGGAGCATGGATTTTTTCTATGTTTCTTCATGGATATAGGGAGGTATCTGCTCCGGGCTTGTGGGGTAATCCAAACTGTTACCATTCTTACGGTGCAGAAGAAAACGTGGTTGCAACGCTCTATGGTAGCGCAGCTTCCGTTCCTTGTGGCGCATGATGGTTGGACTACATTATCCGGCTTTTTTCACACGTTGGGAATGTTTTTGCAGTCCTATTGCCCGAATACTTTCATTTGAAACTATCCGAAAGGCAACCACTTCCTTAAACCCGTGTCCTTGCTCATATAGAATGATATTGTGCAGTTTCGCTGTCTGTCAGATAGTTTTCATAGAAACTTCTTGAAACTTTGCTAGGATTAATTAAATCTTCATTATCTTTGAACCCTAAATCTAAAGATTATGAGTGACCAGATAAAGCAAATAGCCGAACGTCTCCGGGGATTGAGAGACGTTTTGGAACTGACTTCCCAAGAAGTGGCCGAAAGTTGCCAACTTACAGTGGAAGAGTATTTGGGTATGGAAAGCGGTGAGAAAGATATATCGGTCAGCGCTTTGCAGAAGATTGCCCGCAAATATGGTATCGCACTGGATGTGCTGATGTTTGGCGAAGAGCCTAAAATGAGTGCTTACTTCCTGACTCGTTGTGGCACAGGGGTATCGGTGGAACGTACCAAAGCATACAAATATGAATCATTGGCATCGGGATTCCGCGGACGTAAGGTAGATCCGTTCATCGTTACCGTGGAGCCGAAGCCCGAAGATACGCCTATTTATTTCAATTCACACGAAGGACAAGAGTTCAACCTGGTGATAGAAGGACGTATGTTGCTTAATATTAACGGAAAAGAACTTATTTTGAATCCGGGTGACAGCCTTTACTTTGATTCTGCCCAGCCTCACGGCATGATGGCACTGGACGGCAAGACTGTGAAGTTCCTGGCAGTAATTATGTAAATTGTAAGAGTATGGTAGAAAGATTCTTAGAACAAACCACTTTTGCCTCACAAGAGGATTTTATAAAGAACCTGAAGATTAAGGTACCCGAAAATTTTAATTTCGGCTATGATGTAGTAGATGCCTGGGCTGCCGAGGAACCCGACAAGAAAGCGCTGTTGTGGACTAACGATAAAGGGGAATCCAGACAGTATACTTATGCCGACCTGAAGAAATATACCGATATGACGGCGTCTTATTTCCAAAGTCTGGGTATCGGTCGCGGTGATATGGTGATGTTGATATTGAAACGTCGTTATGAGTTCTGGTATTCCATTATCGCTCTGCACAAGTTGGGTGCGGTGGTGATTCCCGCCACTCATTTACTGACCAAGAAAGATATTGTGTACCGTTGTAATGCTGCCGATATTAAGATGATTGTTGCGGCAGGCGAAGATGTGATTACCAAGCATATCATAGAAGCGATGCCCGATTCGCCTTCTGTAAAGAAGCTGGTCAGTGTCGGTCCCGAAGTTCCCGAAGGTTTCGAAGACTTTCATCAGGGAATGGAAAATGCGGCTCCGTTTGTAAAGCCTGAGCATCCGAATACCAATGAGGATACCTCGCTGATGTATTTTACATCGGGAACTACCGGTGAGCCGAAGATGGTGGCGCATGACTTTACTTATCCGTTGGGGCATATCGTAACTGCCTGTTTCTGGCATAATCTGCATCGCGACAGTTTGCATCTGACGATTGCCGATACCGGTTGGGGGAAAGCGGTGTGGGGAAAACTTTACGGACAGATGATTGCGGGGGCGAATATCTTTGTGTATGACCATGAGAAGTTTACTCCTGCCGATATTCTCGGAAAGATTCAGGACTATCATATCACTTCACTGTGTGCTCCTCCTACCATTTATCGTTTCTTGATAAAGGAAGATATCAGTAAGTATGACTTGTCGTCTTTGGAATATTGTACCACTGCCGGAGAAGCATTGAACTATTCTGTATATGAGACGTTTAAAAAAATAACCGGTATTCGTTTGATGGAAGGTTTCGGACAGACGGAAACCACTTTGACGTTGGGTACTTTTCCCTGGATGGAGCCGAAACCGGGCAGCATGGGTGTCCCCAATCCGCAATATGATATCGACTTGCTGACTCCCGATGGGCGTTCGGCAGAAGACGGTGAACAGGGACAGATTGTCATCCGTACGTCTGAAGGCAAGCCGCTGGGTTTGTTCAAAGAGTATTATCGGGCGGCCGAACTGACCGAAGATGCTTGGCACGATGGCATTTATTATACCGGTGATGTGGCTTGGCGTGATGAAGACGGATACTTTTGGTTTGTGGGACGTGCGGATGATGTTATCAAGAGCTCCGGCTACCGTATCGGCCCGTTTGAAGTGGAAAGTGCATTGATGACTCATCCTGCCGTGGTGGAATGTGCCATTACGGGTGTTCCCGATGAAGTGCGCGGACAAGTGGTAAAGGCGACCATCGTTCTTTCCAGGAACTACAAAGGACAGGAAAGCCCGGAACTGATTAAAGAATTGCAAGATCATGTGAAGCGTGTGACTGCCCCTTATAAGTATCCGCGTGTGATAGAGTTTGTAGAAGAGCTCCCGAAGACTATCAGCGGTAAGATTCGTCGCGTGGAGATACGTGATAAAGATAAATAACCGGGGGAGTGCGTTGAGCGAAGTCTTTATTCGTAAATAAAGTAAAAGATGAAAAGAATTTTGTTTTTTGCCTTTTTATGCCTGTGTGTCTGCTTGTCGGCAGGTGCACAGGCATTGTCTCCTGTTACATGGACTGCCTACGGATTGACTTTTAAGGTTCCGAAGGGTATTGTTGTGGAAGAGGATACAGAAGAAACGTTTTTGTTGAACGATAGTAAGTTTTATATCACTGTTCAGGCGTTGGACTCTGACGGCATCACGAAGGGTGACCTGGAAGGTATGTTGAAAGACTATGCCGACGATGATGGTGTGGAGAAGCAGACTGCTGTCAAAGCCTTTGACTTGGAGCAATTTTATGGTGTTTCGATGGATGGGCAATGTGAGGGGGAGCCTTGTTGCTATGCCTGTCTGATGACCAAGGCGGCCGGGAGTGCATTTCATGTTTCCATCATTTATTCGGTGGGGAAAAAAGCTGAGGCGGAAGCTATTCTGAAAAGTTTTGTGATGGAAGAGTAAGCGAATGCAGTCAGTTCTGTGCATTCGGGGAGTCAAAGCATTATTAAAGTTAACTGTAGGGGCGGGGATTGCCCGCCCGAATGCATCAAGTAAAGTGTATTCGGGCGAGTGTCCCCGCCCCTACAGGCAAAGTGATAGGTTGATTGGGTCTTGATAAAACCTCCTATTTTGCTCTTACCTTGAATTGCAAAGCAATAGGTTCATTCTTTATTCCTTTGGGAAGAAATACTTTTACTTTATCACCATCGCAAGTATATTTCACACTCTTGTTTCCTTTCAGCATTTTCATTTTGCCTTTCGGAAGATTTCCTGTCCATTCTATGACTTCCGGCAGTGTTTCTCCTTCGGGCAATGCATAGATGGCATAGAGTGTCTGTCCGTCCTTGTCGGCAGTGAACCATGTGTGTCCGTCCTGATAAACAGGAGTGATTCGGGTATTGTAGATGGCTTTGCCGTTTGCCCGCAACCATTCTCCCACTTCGTGCAGACGCTTGGCCACTTCTTCTTCGATGACACCGTCCGGGGTTGGTCCTACGCCCAGCAGCAGGCAACCACCTTTGGCAGTGATTTCACTCAATATGTTGATAACCTTTTGAGACGATTTGAATGGAGCATTCGGCACCCATCCCCAATCATTGCTCAGCGTGATGCAACTTTCCCACGGATAGTTGAGCTGTGTTTCGGGGATGCCGCGTTCGGGAGTCTGGTAGTTTTCGTTTTTGCCCCTGATGCTGCGGTCTACCGAAATCAATCCCGGATGCTTCCGGCGTGCTTGTGCCAGAATATCGTCCAGACCAATGTCATCACCTTTCACCCAGCCGCCGTCCAGCCAAAGGATATCAAAACTTCCGTAGTCGGACATCAGCTCATTCAGCTGGTTACGGGTAAAGGTCTGATAGTTTTTCCACCAGTCGGGATGGCGGTCTTTCTTGTAATTGATGTTACGGTCGGGGGTAGCGAAATAAGGATTCCAAAACCATTCGCAATGCCAGTCGGGTTTGGAGAAATAGCATCCCGTCATGAAACCTCTTTTGCGGAAAGCATCGAATACATGGTAAGCTACATTCTTGCGCGGATTGTCCTTGAAGGCTCCGTGGGCAATGGAGAAGTCCGTGTACTTGGAATCGTAAGTACAAAATCCGTCGTGATGTTTGGTGGTGAATATCATGTATTTGATACCTGCATCCTGCATTACATCTGCCCATTGTTCGGGATTGAAGTTGACCGGATTGAGCGAGTCTTTCAAGCCCCAGTACCACTCTTTGTACTCATCGTATGGCAAAGGTTTTTTGCGTGAAATCCAATCGACATCTTCCGAGCAGATGGACCATGACTCTACAATGCCGGGAACGGAGTAAAGCCCCCAATGGAACAAGACTCCGAACTTCTGGTCTTGCCATTTATCCAGTTTATCCAATACTTGTTGGTCGGTAGGCCATACATAATCCGTTGCTTCTGATTGCTTGTGGACAAAGCCTTGTACTTGCTGGGCGTGAAGGTTCAAAGCGAACGCTGCACCGGCCATGCATACGATTAGTTTTTTAAGGTTATACATAACTGTTATGAGTTAGTGTTTATTGTTTTGTTTGCGTTTAATTTTCCTTTAAGGGATGATAAAGGTAAGGTTTTCTTATTTGGCGAGCAAAAAAAGAGGAAAGAAATTTAATAATTGGTCAGAAAACAAAAAAAGAATGTCCGGAAAGCTTCATTCGCTTCCCGGACACATTCTCTAATAGATTATAATGTATCAATTACCATCCCGTGTTCTGTGTCAGATTCGGGTTGATAGAGATTTCATTGGTCGGAATAGCAAACAGGTAGTTCTTCGGATCTTCAAATCTGGCTTGTGTATCTACACGCTTGCTGTAAATGTCGAGTTCACCTTTGCTGTTTGTGCCTAATACGTTCTGCATAGCAGTGATGTTTTCGGCAGAATAAAGAGTTGCATCAGGAATCATACCCATGCGGGGTGCAACAGAAGCATCCAGACGTTTGCCACATGCCCAACGGCGCAAGTCATCAAAGCGGTAACCTTCTCCGAATAATTCTACGCGGCGTTCGCGGCGGATTTCACGAATCAGCGTTGCGTTGTTGGCGCTTACGTTTGGATATTCGGCTTCCAGTTTGGGGTCAACGGCCGGGCTCATTGTCAACTTGTGGTTGAATCCTACACGTTCACGCAACTTATTAACTGTAGCATCCAAATCTGTTTGAGAAATGGTTCCCAGTTCTGCTGCTGCTTCTGCACGGATTAACAGGATTTCACCGAAACGGAATACCGGAGCATCTAATGTTCCCTGATGGTGAGCTGCCAGATGTTCGGCTGCATTATAGAATTTGGCAATGCTATAACCGGTAGAAGAAGAACCGCCTGCACCGGTATTGACAATGTTGGCAATATTTGCCGGATGTCCTTTTAAATAATAGGTGTGTTCACCTGTTTCGGGAGAACATACAGTCTGTAACAAACGCGGGTCGCGGTTGTTCAATTCTGCCAATAATCCGGTGTGTGTGGTATGTCCGGGGCAATTGCAGAGAGTGACAGGCAATCCTGTTTCGGCACACAGATAGTCGTCAATACAGTCTTTGCTGACGCCCAAGGGAGTTTCGCCGACACCGATCTGACGGCTCAGGTTGTTACCTTTGCCTAAGCTGGGATCATAAGCTTTGGACAAGATGATTTCAGGGTTGTTGGCATAATCGGACTGAATGAATAATTCATGATAAGCCTGTGAAGGAGTACTACCCTGGAATAATGAGTAACCATATTCCGATTTCATCAATTCTCCGGCTGCATTGTATGCTTCCTGCAAGAATTTTGTATCTCCTTCAATCTTGTGGTAGCGACGCCATGTACCTTCAAACAAGCAGAAGCGTGCTTTCAACGCCAATGCAGCATCTTTGGAGATACGGGTAACATCCACTTTCGATTTCATGGGCAGCCATTCAATAGCCTGGTCAATATCTCTCAGCATATTGTCTGCTACCAAAGTGCGGGGATCACGTGCTTTGTATAAGTCTTCGTCTCCCGGGTTTACAACTTTGTCATACCAAGGTACATCGCCGTAAGTTTTCACTTTGTTGAAGTAGTCAAGAGTTTTGAGGAATAAGATTTCTCCTGCAAAACGATGCTTTTCTGCTTCGGAAGCCTGTGACTGTTCATAATTAGCTAAGAAGTCATTACAAGCACGGATGTTTTCCCAGTTCCATTCTGTATCTTTTGCACCGGTAGGAGCTACGTGTAAACCAAAGCTGATAGAATTGTATTCCCATGTATAGATGTTGTCCGATTTGAAATCTTCTTCCATCATACCGAAATTGTAAGATTGAGGGTCTCCATGTCCTTTAATCAATTTAGGATAGAGATTGTTACAATATTGCTGTAATCCATCAGCGCCGGCTGTTGAAAAGAATTTGTCTTTAGAGATGGAGTCCAGCGGTTCGCGATCCAAATAATCGCAGCTTTGCAATGCTAAAGCTACTAAACCTATATATAATATATTTTTTTTCATAATCGTTCCTGAATTTAGAATGTTACGTTGATACCAAATGAATAAGTACGGCAGAATGGGTATTTGGTCATACGATCTTCCATTTCACCATCTTTCTTTCTGTTACCTGTTGCATCCGGGTCTAGGTATTTATACAAACCTGTAGCTTCCCATAAGTTTTGTCCGCTTGCAAAGATTCTCAATTGAGCGATACCGAATTTAGAGATCCAGGCTTGTGGCAGGTTGTAGCCGATAGTTACATCTTTCAGACGGATGTAAGAGGCATCCTGCAAATATTTAGTCTGAGTCTGACGGCTGCGAGTTGTGTTGGTCGGAGTTGGATAGTAAGCATTCGGATTTTCGGGTGTCCAATAATCCAGATGAGTATCGTTCAATGTACTCCACCATTGTCCGTAGTATCCCCAGAAAATACCTGTGCTACCTGTGCCGAGCCATAAGTCGCGTTTCATTGTACCTTCGAACAGAGCGCGGATATCAAAGCCTTTCCATGATGCACCCAAGTTGATATTGAAACGATAACGCGGAGTATTGTTACCGATAATTTTCTTGTCACCGTGGTCACTTAATGTGTTCTTTCCGTAGTCAACAGCACCGTTTCCATCCAAGTCTGCGTAACGGATATCACCCGGTAACCAAGTAGTTGCAATTACTTTCTGACGAACTGCTTGTTGTTCTGCTTCTGCTTTATCCTGAATGAATCCGTCGGTTACGTAACCCCAGATTTCACCTAATTCCATACCTTCGTAGTAATCACCCAGATAACCGGTTGGGTTGTCATATTTAGTAATCTTTGAGTAGCTGTCTGAAATACCGATACCAACATTATAATCCAATGGGCTGCCTCCTACGTTAGCAATTTGGTCTTTCCAACTCAAAGAAAGTTCCCAACCGTTTGTTCTCATGTTGGCAAGATTTTCCTTACCACCGGTAGACCCCATTGTTGCAGGATAGGTCTTTGATACGACCATATCATTGGTATAACGGATAAAGTAGTCGAATGAAGCAGTCAAGCGGTTATTCAACAGACCCAGGTCAAGACCGAAGTTGGCGGTAGTTACTTTTTCCCAACTTACATTGTTATAAGCCAATGAAGCAGGAGTAATACCTGTTGCCAATTTACCGTTCAATAAATAGTTGAGCTGAGCAAAACCCATAGAACTTAAATAATCGAAGTTGCCTGTAGTAACCTGGTTGCCTAATGAACCGACAGATGCACGAAGTTTGACGTTTTCGAATATATTACGTGCAGAATCAAAGAATTTTTCTTCAGATAATCTCCAACCAATAGAAGCTGACGGGAAGAATCCCCAGCGGTCGTCTTCGCCATATTTTGAAGAACCGTCATAACGACCGTTTACCTCCAATAAGTATTTGCCTTTATAGTCATAGTTCAAGCGGAAGAAAGCACCCTGTACTGCCCAGATTGTTGCTTCTTCTTCCAGGTTTTGCTTGGTTCCGGCTAAGTCGATAACAGGGATGTCATTTACAAACAAGCCGGTTGTCTTACCATACATATTGCTGGTTTCTTTGGATTCTTGGTTATAACCAACCATTGCAGTGAGAGAGTGGTCACCGAAAGATTTTTTATATTCAGCCCATAAGTTCAATGCTTCATAAGTATCGTCATACTTCTTCAGTGAAACACCGTTCGGGTCTCCTTTTGACATTGAAGTGCCATCGGGCTGCTTCTGGTAAATAGTCTTTTCGTGTGCACGAGTCGTTCTGAAGTAACGGTTACCGGTATAGTCGCCTCTTACGGTAAGTCCTTTGAACGGAGTTAATTTGAAAGAACCTGTATACCAAATATCATCATAAACATTCTTTGTACGTCCGGCTTGTGCCAACATACCTGCAATGTTGAAGTTGAAGTTAGAACCTGCTACACCTGCAAAGTCTCCATCCGGCAAGTAAACGGGAATAAACGGCATGGAGCGATATACTTCATAATAGGGGTCTTCCGAAGTATAGAAGTTAGAGTTAGGTTCGTTAGCTTCGCTACGATTGTATTTTACGTTCAATCCGATTTCCAACCAATTAGTTAATTGAGTGTTGAAATTGAATGACATATTAATACGTTTGAAATGGTCTGTTCCATAAGCCAGCAAACCGTCTTGTCCTTTATAACCTACCGAACCATAGTAAGAGGTCTTTTCAGAACCGCCACGAACACTGGCGTTGTGCTGTTGCATGAAGGCTGCATCATTAAACAATACATCCAGCCAGTCTGTGTTACCGGCATAAGCCCATTCTCCATTAGCGGTGAATTTATTTCCCTGCGTGTTTTCCCAAGCAGTAGGAAGGCTGGGATCTTTCATGCGTTCTTCTACGGCAGCAATAAGTTCGTCACTCCAATACTGAGTACCGCTGGTATTGTTGGACTCTACATTCATGGCGCGCAACCATTGGTCTGCCGGTAATCCCTTGGCCATGCGTGAAGGTGCCGACCATGAGAAGTTATTGTTATAGTTGAAAGTAACTTTCTCTCCCTTTTTACCTTTTTTAGTTGTAATCAATACAACGCCGAATGCTGCACGTGCACCATATACGGCTGCAGAAGAAGCATCTTTCAACACTGAGATACTTTCAATATCCTGCGGGTTAAGCAGAGAAATATCATTGGTTTCTACACCATCTACTAAGATTAATGCAGAACCACCGTTCAATGATGTAAGACCGCGGACGTTGATACTTGTGCTTGAGTTAGGGTTACCATTGGCAAACGAAATGTTCAAGTTGGGAATTGCACCTTGCAAACCTTGAGCCAAGTTAGCGATAGGGCGGTCCTCCAAAACATCGCTTTCTGCCATTGCTACTGCACCGGTCAGATTTACTTTCTTCTGTGTACCGTAACCTACTACCACTACTTCTTCCAAAGTCTGAGTATCATCTTTTAAGATGATGTTCAGAGGAGTACCGTTCCATTTCACTTCCTGAGTAATATAACCCACGAAAGAGATTTGCAGAATATCTCCCTTCTTCACGTTAGATAAAGAGAAGTCACCATCAATTCCGGTGATTGTTCCGTTAGTAGTACCTTTTACTACTACTGAAGCTCCAATGACGGTTTCACCGGTTGCATCTTTTACAATACCGGTACAAGCTCCGTCTTGCTGTGCAATTTTCACATCGGTTATGCCGGGATTGCTAACCGCATACGCTGCTCCGGTAGAGGCTCCCATTAGGAACAGCATCATACTGACTGATTTTAGTCGTTTTAACATAGCTGTGATTTTTAAGTGTTTATTGAAAATCAATTAAATGCTTTTACCATAAAGTTCTTTCAGAACTATGCTTCATCATAAATATTTGTATATAAGCAAGATAAGAAATCATGTAAAAAGCCGTAAGTAGGCGTTCAAGGAGAGTAAACAATGAATTTATATATATAATTCTACTTCTTTTCTACCTACTTTATTAATTTGCCCCCATTGTGAAATAGATAAATAAAATTTGGCAATTATATTTTGTATCCGAAAATCATTGTTGATATCAAAAATGTTCTACTGCGTTTCTACTTATGAGTCTATAAGTTTTCCTCATAGAACCATATTTTTAAGATTTAGAGAGGTTTTAATTCAGAAATAAACATTAATTTAACTTCTATAGCATAAGACTCTGGAATGCACCTTTGTTAAAAAACGGTCTGTTGAGCAAAATATTTTTTATTCGAAACCCACATTCTTTAAAATTATTATATATTTGCATCGTTAATCTAAATTATATTGAAAAGCATAGTTCTGAAAGAACTTGATAATGTTGGTTATTAATAAGTTTCAATAAACACTTAAAAATCACAGCTATGTTAAAACGACTAAAATCAGTCAGTATGATGCTGTTCCTAATGGGAGCCTCTACCGGAGCAGCGTATGCGGTTAGCAATCCCGGCATAACCGATGTGAAAATTGCACAGCAAGACGGAGCTTGTACCGGTATTGTAAAAGATGCAACCGGTGAAACCGTCATTGGAGCTTCAGTAGTAGTAAAAGGTACTACTAACGGAACAATCACCGGAATTGATGGTGACTTCTCTTTATCTAATGTGAAGAAGGGTGACGTTATTGTTATTTCATTTGTAGGTTATATCAGTCAAGAAATCGTTTGGGATGGAAAACCTGTCAATGTCACTTTGAAAGATGATACTCAAACACTGGATGAAGTAGTGGTTGTGGGTTATGGTACACAGAAGAAAGTGAATGTAACCGGTGCCGTGGGAATGGTGGATTCCAAGGTTATTGCTGCCCGTCCGGTGCAAAACGTGTCGCAAGCATTGCAGGGTGTTATTCCTGGTTTGAACTTGACAGTAGGTAACTCGGGTGGTTCGCTGGACGGCGAAATGAACATCAATATCCGTGGTACAGGTACTATCGGTGATGGCTCCGGATCTTCTCCGTTGGTGTTGATTGATGGTATTGAGGGAAATTTGAATACTGTAAACCCTAATGACATTGAATCTGTATCAGTATTGAAAGATGCTGCATCGGCTTCTATTTACGGTGCCAGAGCTTCGTTCGGTGTTATCTTGGTAACAACGAAAAGCGGTAAAAGTGGTAAAACCAATGTCAATTACTCTGGAAACGTGCGTTTCAATGATGCTATTGGAATCCCTGAACTGATGGATTCTTATACTTTTGCACAATATTTCAACCGTGCTTCATCCAACCGTGGTGGTGGAGATATTTTCAGTCCGGCAGTGATGGAACGTATCAAAGCTTATCAAGAAGGTACATTGACAGCTACTACCGTAGACAATGGTTCAGGTATTTGGCAGAAATGGGCCAACGCCAACGGTAATACCGACTGGTTCGGTGAGTTTTATGACAATTGGGTTCCTTCGCAGGAGCATAACTTGAGCATTAGCGGGGGTACGGAAAAACTTCAGTATGTATTGAGCGGCAGCTTCTTGGACCAGAAAGGTTTATTGCGCCACGGTACTGATAAATTTCAACGCTATACGCTGAACAGCAAAATCACAGCAAATATCACTGATTGGTTGAAAGTGACCTTAAACAGCAAATGGACTCGTGAAGATTTTCAACGACCGACTTACTTGACTAGCAGCTTCTTCCATAACTTGGCACGTAAATGGCCGGTACATCCCGCTTATGACCCCAATGGATTCCCTATGGACGAAGGTGAAATAGAACAAATGGAAAACGGTGGTGAACAGAATAGTCAGAAAGACTATTATACCAACCAGTTGCATGTAGTTATCGAGCCTATTAAGAATTGGCGCATCAACTTGGAAGGAAGTGTGCGTACCACTACTCAGTATCAGCATTGGGAAGTATTGCCTGTACATGCTTATGATGTTAATGGAGACCCGTATTACACAGTATGGGATATGGGATACGGTTCTTATTCAGCCGGTTCTTCACGTGTAGATGAGTATTCGTGGAAAGAAAATTATTATACCACTAATATTTATTCTGACTACTTTAAGCAATTTGACAATGGACATTACTTTAAGGTAATGGCAGGTTTCAATGCCGAGCTTTACAAGAACCGCAGTATTGAAGCTATAAAGAATAATTTGATTAGTCCCGATGTACCTACCATTGATACGGCAACGGATGATCCGCAAGCTTACGGTGGTTATAATCATACTTCTGTAGCCGGTTTCTTTGCTCGTATCAACTGGAGTTACAAAGACCGTTATATGTTTGAAGCCAACGGACGCTATGATGGTTCATCACGTTTTGTAGGTGACGAACGTTGGGGATTCTTCCCATCATTCTCAGCTGGTTGGAACATTGCCAATGAAGAGTTCTTCCAAAAGTTTGGAGAAAAGACAAAGATCAACACATTGAAGTTGAGAGCATCATGGGGACAGTTGGGAAATACGAATACTAATGATGCTTGGTATCCTTTCTATCAGACTATGCCTACGGGTAGCAACTACGGATGGTTGGTTAACGGAGTACGCCCTAATTACTCTTACAATCCGGGTATGGTCAGCCTGTTGAAAACATGGGAAACTATTGAAACATGGGATATTGGTTTGGACTGGGGAGCATTCAATAACCGCTTGACAGGTTCGTTTGATTATTTCGTTCGTCATACAAAAGACATGATCGGCCCGGCCCCGGAATTATCATCTGCACTAGGTACTACCGTTCCTAAAATCAATAACTGTGATATGAAATCTTACGGTTTTGAACTTGAAATCGGATGGAGAGATCAAATAGGTGGTGTGAAATACGGTATCAAAGCTCTTTTGTCAGATGACCAGCAGAAGATTACCCGTTACCCTAATGAAAGTATGAATGTCAGCCAATACTACAAAGGCAGAATGTTGGGAGATATTTGGGGATTGACCACTATTGGCATTGCTCAAAGTCAGGAAGAAATGGATGCACATTTGGCAAAGGTAGACCAATCTACACTGGGAAGTAACTGGGGTGCAGGTGATATTATGTATGCTGACCTTGATGGAAACGGAAAAATAGATAACGGAAGCAATAAACTGGGAGATACAGGTGACTATCGCATTATCGGTAATAATACTCCGCGCTATAAATTCGGTTTGACACTGGATGCGGCATGGAAAGGTTGGGATTTCCGCGTATTCTTCCAAGGTGTAGCCAAACGCGATTTGTGGTTGGACGGATGTTATTTCTGGGGAGCCAATGCACAAGGAAACGAATGGCAGTCTACCGGTTTTGTTGAACACTGGGATTTCTGGCGTCCTGAAGGAGACCCCTTGGGAGCTAATTTGGATGCTTACTATCCGAAAGTAAATTTTGATGGTGGACGTAACGCACAAGTGCAGACCCGTTATATACAAAATGGTGCTTATATACGTATGAAAAACATCCAGTTGGGATATTCTCTGCCGGAAGCATGGATTAAGAATGCCGGTATGTCATCGGTACGTTTTTATGTATCTGCCGACAATTTGCTGACTTTTACCAGTCTGTCGGATATCTTCGATCCTGAAGCTACAGGAAGTTTGGCCGGAACAGGTCCCGGAAAACTCTATCCGTTGCAAAAAGTTATTTCATTGGGTGTAAATGTCAACTTCTAAAAAAGATTAAGAACTATGAAACTTAAAAATATATTATTTCAGGCTTGTGCCTTGGCAGGAGGAACAATAATTCTTTCTTCTTGCAATGATTTCTTGGACAGGGAGCCTCTGTCATCGGTAACACCGGAAGTTTATTTTAGTACAACTGACCATTTTGAAGCTTATTCTATTGCCAAATATAACAACTGGTTTTCAAGCCATGCCGGATATGGTATGGGAATAGGTAATGGTGACGGAGGAACGGATAATGCTGTATCCGGGGGCTATAATTCAACACTGTATGAAAAAGGAGCATGGAAAGTTCCTCAATCAGGTGGGGGATGGTCTTTCAATGATATCCGTTATTGTAATTATTTCTTTGAAAACGCAGTTCCTAAATACGAAGCCGGCCAGGTTTCGGGTAGTGCTGCCGACATAGAACATTACATTGGCGAAATGCATTTCATGCGTGCATGGATATACTTTAGTTATTTGCGTAAGTTCGGTGATTATCCTATCATTACCGAGGTACTTCCTGATGATAAGGCAGTGCTGATGGAAAAATCGGTACGTCAACCCCGTAACTTGGTAGCCCGCTTTATTTTGGAAGACTTGGATAAAGCTATCAGTATGTTGAAAGGTTGGGGATTTGCTTCCAACAACCGTATTAATAAGGAGACTGCTTTGCTGGTAAAGTCACGTGTCGCTCTTTACGAAGCAACGTTTGAAAAATACCATAAAGGTACAGGCCGTGTACCGGGTGATGCAAATTGGCCGGGAAAGAAAGTGCATCCTAATTTCACTTTGGATGTAGACAAAGAAGTAGATTTCTTCCTGACTCAGGCTTTGGAAGCAGCCGAACAAGTTGCCGACAAAGTCACCTTGACTCAAAACACAGGAGTAGCTGATCCGGAAACTATCAGCACTACTTCAGGATGGAATCCTTATTTTGAGATGTTCGCTTCACTTGACCTGAGCAAAAACTCGGAAGTATTGCTTTGGAGATCGTATGTTAAAACCGGAAGTTACTCCATTACTCACGGAGCACCTGCATGGGTGCAGTCAGGAAGCAACAACGGTTTGCTGAAAACTTATGTGGAAAGCTTCCTTATGAAAGATGGTATGCCTTGGTATGCAGCTACAACTTCAGCTCCATACATGGGTGATAAGACATTGGATGATGTAAAAACCAACCGTGACGACCGCTTGCAATTGTTTGTGTTCAGTGAAAGCAATTTCTTGCCTGTTCATTCACAGCAAACAGCAGGTACAGTTCAATATTTCATGCCGCACCCGGTATCAAACCGTCAGGAAATGCAAGACCGCACCGGCTATCGTCTTCGTAAATATGCCAGCTTCGACCTTACACAGAATGTATGGGGTAAAGCTGAATCAACTACAGGTTGTATCATCTTCCGTGGTGTAGAGGCTTATCTGAACTATATGGAAGCTTATTATTTGAAAAACGGAAGAATAGATGGTAAAGCTGCCAACTATTGGAGAGCTGTCCGTGAACGTGCAGGTGTGGATCCTGATTTCAACAAGACCATTGCTGCAACAGATATGAACAAGGAAACAGACTGGGCTAAAAAATCGGGTGATGAAACAGTAGATGCTACTCTGTTGAACATCCGACGTGAACGTCGTTGTGAATTTATCGGTGAAGATATGCGTTATAATGACCTGATACGTTGGCGTGCTATGGATGACATGTTGTCGAAGAAGTTCATTCCGGAAGGATGTAATTTCTGGGACGAGCTCTATAAAGTAGCTAACAAAGACGAAAACGGTGCTGAAATAGAATACAGATATACCGGTTCTGAAGGTTCTAATATTTCTGATCCTTCTTTCAAATACTTGCGTCCTTACTCTGTCATGAAAGACAACAACCCTGTATATGACGGATATACTTGGGCCAAGGCAAATTATTTATCACCGTTGCCTATCCGTGAAATAGAACTGTTGTCGCCGGATGAAAATGTAGAAACTTCTGTTCTCTATCAAAATCCGTATTGGCCGACAACGATCAACGGTACTGCTATAGAATAAACGAAAGATAGTAATATGACCGATTAGGTGGAGTAATTCCACTGTTGATTCTTAAAGAAAAGAGAGTAATCCGTGATGGACTACTCTCTTTTTTTGTCTTCTTGGAGAGGCTTGGAATGCCATTATTTCATCTTATACACCAATGTTCCTCCCTTCAATATATCTTCGTGTGAGATATAGTTCTTGGTATAAGGCTCACCGTTCAGCGTAATGCTGTCAATGTATTTATGTTCTTTGGAGATGCCGTCTGCAATGACGGTGAATGTCTTTCCGTCTGCCAGGTGAAGCACAATCTTCGGCATTTGCGGAGCGCCGAACACATAGTTTCCGCTTACCGGGTCCACCGGATAGAATCCCATGGCAGAGAACATATACCACGCAGACATTTGTCCGCAATCGTCATTACCGCAAAGGCCGTCGGGCTCGGGGCGATACTGGGTATCAAATATTTCACGAACCAACTCCTGCGTACGTTCGGGACGTCCTGCCAACGCATACAGATAAGTAATGTGGTGGCTTGGCTCGTTGCCATGGGCATATTGTCCGATGAGGCCGGTGACATCTGCCTGAGTCGTTTCCAGTTTGAGTGTGAACAGCGAATCAAGCTTGTTCAAGAAAGGTTCCTCGCCGCCAAAGAGACTGATGAGTCCCGGAACATCATGCTGCACATGCCAAGTATATTGCCAGGCATTTCCTTCGGTATAGTCACCACCGGTACTTTCGGCGTGTGCCACCTGACTGGGGTTGAACGGAGTCTTCCAAGTTCCGTCCGAATTACGCGGACGCATAAACTGGGTTTCCGTATCAAACAGATTCTTGTAGAAATCCGCACGTTTGGAGAAGTAAGCCGCATCTTCTGCCTTGCCCATACGTTTAGCCATGTCTGCGGCTGCATAATCGTCGTATACCGATTCGAGGGAAGAAGAAACAGATTCGGTCTTAATCAAATCAGTGGGGAAGTAACCGTATTTCATGTACGTTTCCCAATCGGATTTCTGTTTGTGCGATACGGTCTGGGTTTGCTTGATGGCGTTGAAAGCGCGTTCGGCATCAAATCCGCGGAACCCTTTGCGGTAGGCTTCGGCTATGACGGATACACCGTGGTTGCCTACCATGGTATAGGTTTCCTTGCCCCACAATCCCCAGATGGGCAGGAAGCCTTGCACTTCGCTCTGCTCTACCAGTGAGTTGACAAAGCCGTCTACCTTTTCGGGAACCATCAGCGTGTAGAACGGATGTGCGGCACGGTAGGTGTCCCACAAGGAGAAAGTGGAATAGAATGTTCCCGTTCCTGCCTTAACCACGGAATCGGCGGCGTTGCGATACAGGCCGTCTACGTCCGAAATCTGATTGGGCTGAATCAATGCATGATAGAAACAGGTGTAGAAGTTGGTTTTCTCGTCTTCTGTTCCGGTCACGTCGATGCGGCTCAGGTAGCTGTTCCAATCGTCATGTGCCGTTTTTTTCACTCCTTCAAAGTCCCATGCGGGCACTTCGGCTTCCATATTCTTCCTGGCGCCTTCTATGCCGGTAGTGGAGAGAGCGATTTTCATCAGCAGTTCTTCGCCGGGCTGCATGTCAAAAGAGGCAATGATGCGTTTGCCTTTTTCGGTCTCACCCATAGGCAGGTAGAGGGAGTCGGTGACGGGTCGGTTGAACTTCATCACGAAGAAATAATCCTGATTGACCCAAACACTGTTGCGCACATGCCCGGTCAGGGTTTGAGCGTCTTCCCAGTTCACCTCGCATTCTTTCACCTGAGAGTGATATTGGTTTTCGTTCCATGTCGGTCCGTGTTGCAAGTCGATGAGGACGGAAGCAGAGTCGGTATTGTGATAGGTGTAGCGATGCAAGGCTGCGTGAGGAGTGGCGGTGAGTTCCGCTTTCACGTTCGGCTCGGTCAGCTCTACCGTGTAATATCCCGGTGTGGCGGCTTCCTGCTTCTTGGAGAAACGGCTGCGGTAGGCATCCCAGGCACGGGTGCGTGTTCCGGTGACAGGCATGACGAGCACGTCGCCCAAGTCCATACATCCGGTTCCGTTGAGATGTGTCTGAGTGAATCCCCAGATGATGGAGTCACTGTTGACATACTCGGAGCAATATCTCCAGCCCACCGCGCCGGTGACAGGGCTGGTTTGAATCATGCCGAAAGGTCGGCAGGCACCGGGAAAGGTATGCCCGTTGTCGGCAGCTCCGATAAAGGTGTTCACGTACTTTGTGTAGTCTGTTTCCGCCGGTTCGTTTTCAGTGGGATTGCAACTGAACAATGTCCCGGTCAGGGCTAATGTACATAGAAAATAGAAACTTTTCTTCATTGGTATTTTAATTTAATAATGAACGGATTAATAAAGCAGTGTGCCCGATATGCACCAGTAACTGTTGCTTCCTCCTTCGGGAGCTCCTTGCGGTATCCGGACGGAGAGGGTGTGTTCTCCTGCTTCCAAATCGCCCAGATAGATATATTCGGGCGTAGTCACTGTGCCGGGACACCAATTGGAACGGCTCAAGTCCGAAGAGCTCAGGCCGTTTGAGAAGTTGCCCGAGCAGGGATTGGAGTTACGGTACGTTCCGCAGTCATCGCGCCAGGGGATGAACGAGATTACTTTCTTGCCATCCAGATAAACGGTGTTGGGCTTTTGATTGAATTCATCTCCGTTCCCCCAACCGCCGTGTCCGGTGGTGAGATAGAATAGGCGTGCGTTTTTTGCCGGTTCTTTCAGGGTGAATCTCACGCGCAGGGAGTCATTCAGGAAGAAGACGGGGTAGGCTTGTCCGGCCTGTTCCAGATAATTCACGGTGTTGAACAAGGGCATGGCTTTGTTTACGCGGCGTTCGTCGTCGGGGTAATACTTCAGTTTCAGGGAGAGGCGATGTCCTTTGGCATCCCAGTTGCCTATGTAGGCTCCTATCCAGACTTCGCCTTGCAGTTGCGAGGCGAGGGGAGTGACCTCCGATTTGTAAATGACCGAGTCTACCCAGTGTTGTCCTTTCACTTTGTTGTGGTTGAACTTACGTACGCCGAATCCGGTAAAGAAACGCATCAGTTCCACGGGAGCCTCATAGTCATCTGTGGAGATGAGTGCCGGATAGTTGCCGTCTTTGGCCTGGAAGGACGGTACGCTTTTCAGGTTCCGTATGGCATCCAGGAAAGACTGTTTCTTGCCGGTCGGGATAACGAAGACGGAACCGGTGCGGTCGTATGCGTCGCCGTCCGAGTATTGGGCAACTTCCACAAAGATGCTGCGGTTCTTTGCTGATTCCGGCAGTTTCACTTTTTTCAGGATAAGGGTTCCGCCTCCTGCGCTGTAAGTTATTCCGTCTTCCAGCGTATCGGGCAGCTTGGCGTTGTTGAAACAAATGGTCTGTTGGTCGAATACAGGAATGGTGATGACACCGCTTTGGTTGATGGTATATTGGTAATCGGCGGCATCCATCTTTTCGCCCCATGAGTCCGGCAACAGTGCCTGCGCTTTCTTGAGAGGGGTAATGGCAGAGGCTTCCTGTATCATATCTCCGTTGCGCACCACCTTCAGCACCAGTCCGTCGGGCACGCCGACATTGGCTTGCGGTGTTCCTCTGAAAGGAATGTCATGGGTGTACCACACTTCGATGGTGTTCGAGTTGATGGAAGTGCGTGCTATCTTGCAGTTCAGTCCCAGATGCTTGCCTTCGCCGGCAGGAGTGAACCCTTTACCGAATTCGAAAGGGGTTGCGGCGGAAATAATCTTTCCGTCAGGCAGCTCCGCCCATTTATAAGCTTCGCGACCGGCATAGTCGATATAATTCTTGATGACGGGCTGTTTGTCTTCGCGAATGCCCTCGGTCGCAGTCTCTTTCTCCCCTTTGGGAGAGACGCTTTCCAGTGCCACTTGGTCGCCCGATACGGTCATCTTTATCTGTCCGGGGCGGATTTTACCTTTATAGCTGGATTGATAAATGACTTCAATTCCTTTGGCATTCTTTACTTTCTTTTGAAGGTTCTGTGCGGCGGCTGCCGAAACGGTCAGCAGGCAGAGCATCAGTAACCATGCGTTTTTTATTCCGGTTCTTCTCATGTTCAATGGTAATAGTTAGTAATTAGAATGATTGTACGATAGGCAAAGTTAATCATAAATCCGTAAAAGATTGCATCTTAGCCTCTGTCTTGAGCAATAATTTATAGATTTGACCATTTATTAGTATCCTTAAGCCGTTTCCTGCGTATGGCTAAGGTTTTCTGGGCGGCAGATTATTACGTCCTATTGCAATGGAACGTACGTCCTGCCGTAATGGAACGTACGTCCTGCTGCTGTGGGACGTATGTCCTGCTGCCGTGGGACGTAATAATCCACCGTATAAAAAGTCTTAGCCTAAGGAAAGAAAATGCTTAGTCCGACCGGTGGAGTGACTTCCTGTCAAAGGAAACAGCTTTAGTCATAAGTTATATCTGTTGGTTGGATATTATCATTATATATTTTCATTTTGCAAATGATGAGAGTAAAAATAAAGGCATACAAATGCCTTACCAGTTAATTTTTAGCTTATTTCACCTTACAGATTGATTTAAATACCTATATTTGTGTTTCTAAACTAACAAGAGAAATGGCATATCAGTTTACAAGAATAGCGGTAAAGATTGGAAGTAATGTACTGGCGCGCACGGACGGCACGCCGGACGTGACACGGATGTCGGCGCTCGTAGACCAGATAGCGGAACTGCACAAGGCAGGAGTGGAGGTTATTTTAATCTCGTCGGGGGCAGTCGCTTCGGGACGGAGTGAAATCAAACCGTCCAAGAAGTTGGACAGTGTTGACCAGCGGCAGCTTTTTTCTGCTGTGGGACAGGCGAAACTGATAAACCGTTATTATGAACTCTTTCGTGAGTATGACATTACCGTGGGGCAGGTGCTCACCACAAAGGAGAGTTTTGCCACACGTCGTCATTATCTCAACCAGCGCAACTGCATGATGGTGATGCTGGAAAACGGAGTCATTCCGATTGTAAACGAAAATGATACTATTTCGGTGACGGAACTGATGTTTACCGACAATGATGAGCTTTCGGGCATGATTGCTTCCATGATGGACATGCAGGCGTTGATTATCCTGAGCAATATCGACGGTGTTTATGACGGCTCGCCTTCTGCTCCCGGTGCCCGGGTCATCAGAGAGGTGGAGCAGGGGAAAGACCTGTCCGACTATATCCGGGCGGAGAAATCGGGTTTCGGCAGGGGAGGCATGCTGACCAAGACGACCATTGCCCGCAAAGTGGCGGATGAGGGTATTACCGTCATCATAGCCAACGGGAAGAAGGACAATATATTGGTGGATTTGCTGCAGCACCCCGAAGAAACGGTGTGTACGCGTTTTGTTCCGGCAACGGATGGCGTGTCGAGTGTAAAGAAATGGATAGCCCACAGTGAAGGTTTTGCAAAAGGCGAATTGCATTTGAACGAACCGGCGGTGAAAGTGTTGAAAGGAAACAAGGCAGTGAGCTTGCTGCCGGTAGGCATCGTTGCTATAGAAGGTGAATTTGAGAAAGATGATATCGTGAAAATCATAGACCATCGGGGAAAGCAAATAGGAGTGGGACGTGTGGGCTTCGACTCGGAGGAGGCGCGCCTGCTGATGGGTCAACACGGTCAAAAGCCGGTGGTGCATTATGATTATCTGTATTTGGACTAATCAATTTGACTGCAATGGGAAAACTGACAGATACTTTTCAGCAGGTGCGGGAAGCCGGCAAGAGTCTGGCTTTTTGTGGGGAGGAAAAGATAAATGAAGTATTGCGTGCCGTGGCGGATGCCACGGAATCGCAAGCCGGACAGATATTGTCGGAGAATGCCAAGGACTTGGCAAGGATGGATGAGTCTGACCCGAAGTATGACAGGCTGAAGCTGACGACGGAACGTATCCACGGCATTGCTGAAGGCATTCGCAGTGTGACGCGGCTTCCGTCTCCTGTAGGAAGGGTATTGAGCGAAACGCTCCGTCCCAACGGCATGAAGTTGACGAAGGTCAGTGTGCCTTTCGGTGTTATCGGTATTGTATATGAAGCACGACCCAACGTCACGCTGGATGTCTTCTCGCTCTGTTTCAAGTCGGGAAATGCTTGCCTGCTGAAAGGGGGGAGTGATGCCGACTGTTCCAACCGGGCTATCGTGTCGGTCATTCATTCGGTATTGATACAGCAGGGGCTGAATCCCAATCTGGTTGTCCTGCTTCCGCCCGACCGTGAGTCTGCTGCCGAGTTGCTGAATGCAAGGGGGTATGTGGACTTGCTGATTCCCCGCGGGGGAAAAGGACTGATTGATTTTGTCCGTCGGAATGCCACTGTCCCGGTGATAGAAACGGGAGCCGGTGTGTGTCATGCTTACTTTGACAGAAGCGGTGATGTGACAAAGGGGGCTGCTATTATCAGGAATGCGAAAACCCGTCGTGTCAGTGTGTGCAATGCGTTGGACTGTGTGCTTGTGCACAGGGAGCGAGTGGCCGATCTTCCGGTGTTGTGCGGCGGCTTGTCATGCTCTCATGTGACTATATATGCCGACCCCGAAGCTTTCTCGGCTTTGCAGGAAAGTTATCCGGCGGAGCTTCTCCGGCATTCCACCGACGAGAGCTACGGTACCGAATTCCTGGACTATAAAATGGCAGTCAAGGTGCTTTCCGGTCCTGAAGAAGCGGTGGCTCATATTGCCCGGTACGGTTCCGGTCATAGTGAATGCATCGTGACCGAGGACAGTCGCTCTGCCGACTATTTCATGAAAGCAGTGGATGCGGCGTGTGTTTATGTCAATGTCCCTACTTCCTTTACAGACGGCGGTGAGTTCGGACTGGGTGCGGAGATAGGCATCAGTACCCAGAAACTTCATGCTCGCGGACCGATGGGGCTGGAGGAACTGAATACTTATAAATGGATAGTCCGTGGAGAAGGACAGACAAGAGATTAACCGGTGAGATAGAATTTATACATATTATATATAGAACGAATTATGAGATACTTTACAAATGTACACGATTTGGGTGATTTGAAAACAGCTTTGGCTGAGGCGTTTGAAATCAAGAAAGACCGCTATAAGTATGAGAATCTGGGAAAGCATAAGACTTGCTTGTTGATTTTCTTCAACAACAGCCTGCGTACCCGCCTGAGCACTCAGAAGGCAGCGCGCAATTTGGGTATGGACGTGATTGTGCTCGATGTGAACCAAGGCGCATGGAAGTTGGAAACAGAGCGCGGTGTCATTATGGATGGCGACAAGAGCGAACACTTGCTGGAAGCCATTCCGGTGATGGCCTCTTATTGCGATATCATCGGTGTGCGCTCTTTTGCTCATTTTGAAAACCGTGAAGATGATTATACAGAAAAGATTCTGAATCAGTTCATCAAGTATTCGGGTAAGCCGGTATTCTCTATGGAAGCGGCTACGGGCCATCCGTTGCAGGCTTTTGCCGACTTGATTACTATTGAGGAATATAAGAAGAAAGAACGCCCCAAAGTGGTGTTGACCTGGGCGCCGCATCCGCGTGCACTTCCACAGGCTGTTCCCAATTCGTTTGCCGACTGGATGAATGAGGCAGATGTGGATTTTGTCATTACCCATCCCGAAGGTTATGAACTCGACCCGAAGTTTGTCCGTGGTGCGAAGGTGGAATATAACCAGATGAAGGCTTTTGAAGGAGCGGATTTCATTTATGCCAAGAACTGGGCTTGTCCGGGTGTGACCCGACCGGAGGACTATGGCAAGGTGTTGAGCAAGGATATGAGTTGGACGGTAGATGCGGCTCACATGGCAGTGACCGACAATGCTTTCTTCATGCACTGTCTGCCTGTCCGTAGAAATATGATTGTGACGGATGATGTGATTGAGGCGCCTACTTCCTTGGTGATTCCCGAAGCTGCCAATCGTGAGATTTCTGCAACTGTGGTGCTGAAACGCTTGTTGCAAGGTTTGGAGGCATAACCGTCGAGCCAAGTGAAACAGTCGGGGGTATGTCAAAACTAAAGTGACCTGTCACTTTGTCAACTGTAGGGGCAGGGTTTACCTGCCCAAATACACAAAGCGAATTGTCTTCGGGCGAGCAGATCTCGCCCCTACGAGCAAAAGCACAGCATTGTCCGGGTTTTGACACAACCCCATGCTTCCCTCATTATTGAAGTCGGTTATCACTTCTCAATCTCCATGCCTTCGTCTATCCAGTTCAGGATACCTTTATCCAAGTTGTAGACTTTGAATCCCTTCTTAACCAAGAGCTTTGCTGCATTGCGGCTTCTTCTTCCGCTTTTGCAATATACGGCTACCGGTTGGTCTTTCTGCAACAGTTCATCAACGGCTGCGGCAAAGTTCTCGTCCATAACATTGATGTTCAGGCTGCCCGGAATATGTCCTTCCGAATATTCGGCAACAGTGCGTACATCTACCAATTGGATTTTATTGTCTTTTATCAATTGTTCGAAATGGGCTGTTGATAAGCTTTTGAACTTCTCTTGTTCTTTTCCTGTACAGGCCCATAATCCGAGTGCAAAGGCACAGATAAAGAAAACAAAATAAATAGTTTTAATCATATTGCTTTTTGTTGTTAATAAGTAAATGAACGGCTGGTCATACCTTCTTTGTATGTATTCAGCGTGAAGATAATTTTGTCTCCCTTTTGCAACACATCGGCATAGGTCCGGAGGGGAACTGAAAGGTAAACTTTACGGTTAAAACCTTCCACATCGTCATGGCGGTCGTGGTAGAGAGTAAGGTTCAGTGTCTTTGTGCCATCTTCATTATGGGTAATTCCGTTGTCGATGAAATGAAATTCGTGTGTCCGGTCTTTTACCATTGCCAGTGCTATCAGGTTCAGATAATCACCACTTCGCCAGATGCTTTGTATGGCAACCGGGTCTGTATGTATTTCCTTGAATGTATCTTTCGCTTTTGGAATAGGAGAGATGGCTATCTGTGTGTTATACAGGATGGCTTCCAATGATGACGGCTGGGAAGTATTGACAGGGGCATACATGGTAACAGTACGGTAAACGCTGTCGGGGGTCAAACCGTCCAGGCCGGCGCGGGGCTGTATGCTCCATATCACCCCCTCGTCGCTTTTCAGATAAGTTGCCGTCCCTGTGTTGTCCGTTACCAGGTCTATCATTTCTGTCAAGACATTGGGATAGACATAATCGTCATCACTGCAAGCGATGAATAGTAAAGGAGCAAAAAGACATAAAAGAATACATTTCTTCATGGTAAATTATCTGTTTATCGTTAACTGTACTGTTACCTTTGTTTGATTATCGTTCGGATTTCAGCCTTTTGCCGCTTCCAGATAGTTGATTAACGGATTGGCATACATCGTCAATATTTTGTTTCGCAGGAAAGGAATATCCTTGTTGGGCAAATCAATCTTGGCAATCTGTCCTTCCAGATACTTTTCAAACTTAACTTTTTCTTCTTCGGTATATTCTTCGGCAAAACGGGTATCTCCCATTAAGAGGTCGCACGCCACATAATTACCGGCATACAGATGATAGTTTTGATGAATATGCTTGTCTATCAGTTCAGAGATGGCGGTGAATACTTCTGTTTTGGATAAGTTGCGCTCTTTTATCTCATCCAGCTCTTTGTTCAGGCAGGCTGAAGTTTGGAAATGGATGCGGCCCTTATAACCGTAAAGTCCGGTCTGCATATTGATAAGGTCGTCTTCGGGAGATTTCCGGAAGTTGGCGTCGTCCCGTTTCTGTTGCAGCTCTTTTGCCTTCAGAAAGTCACAGGGGTCGTATTCGTAAGAGATGGAAAGCGGAACGAGATTGAGTTCTTTCAGTCGTGCGATGGCGTCTCCTTCTCCTGCCATTGCCATCATTTTAAGCACGCTGTCCTGGGTGCGGTCGTTAGAGTCTTTTGCGCGTCCCTGGCGTTGGGCAATCCACAGGTTTTCATGCTTATGGGTGATGGCAAAGTGCATATAGCGCGACATCAGCGCAGATGCTTCCAGTTTTTGACGCATGCTGAGACCGCGTTGCACGCTGAATGATTTATTGATACGTACCAGTTTTTTTATCCAGGGATAAATCAGCAGATTGTCACCGATGGCAATTTCCACGGTATTCATCTTTTGGTCTATCAAGAGAATGCACAGAAAAGCGGAGTCAAGGATAATATCACGGTGATTGGAAATGAAGGTATAATTCATTGTTTTGTCCGTCAGGGCAGAACAGTCGAATGTAAGCCCATTGGCGCATTTCTTTACCAAATCCCATAATAGTCCGTAGAAAAATGCTTTTTGGAACTCCAGGTTTGTCCGGCATAGACGCATCTTCTCGGCAAGGGCCTCAAAGGGGATGCCCGGCATAACAGACTCTACCACTGCCCGGAAACTCGGGTCGGCGATTAACTCTTCATAGATTTTCGGCAACTCCTCGGGAGTGTAAGGACGAATCTTGTCAAATTCAGCTGGTATGTTCATGGCTCTTTTTATTTAAGTTAAAACTTATTTTCAATAATATCGGTCATTACATCTTTGATGTCCAGTCCGGCAGCGCGCACTTGCTGCGGGATAAAGCTGGTAGCTGTCATGCCAGGAGTAGTGTTGATTTCCAATAGGTTGACTTTATCTCCTTCGGTAATGATATAATCGATGCGGATAATGCCCGAACATCCTAGTATATCATAGATGGCGGAAGTGAGCAGACGCACACGCTCTGCCGTATCTTCGGGAAGGCGGGCAGGGGTGATTTCCTGTACCTGTCCGTTGTATTTGGCATCGTAGTCAAAGAATTCATTGTCAGTTACTACTTCGGTAATGGGGAATACCACTTCTTTATCTTTTGTTTTATAGCATCCGCAAGTTACTTCCGTACCTTTCATATAGGCTTCGATCATCACTTCATCGCTTTCATGGAAGGCTTTTTCGATGGCAGGCTGAATTTCTTCTTCTGTTTTGACTTTTGTTACGCCAAAGCTGGAACCGCCGGCATTCGGTTTGATAAAACAAGGCAGACCGATTTTGCTGATTACTTCTTGGTCGGTGATTTCAAACCCTTTGCGGAGAATCAGAGATTCGGATACTCGGATTCCGAAACCTTTCAAATATTGGTTGCAAGTGAACTTATTGAATGTTATGGCCGAAACCAGCACATTACAACTGGAGTAAGGAATCCCCAGCAAGTCAAAGTAACCTTGCAGGATACCGTTCTCACCCGGAGTGCCGTGAATGGTGATATAAGCGAAATCGAAAAGCTTCTTTTCGCCATTCTCCATGAATCCGAAGTCGTTACGGTCGATGGGAGTTTTAGTGCCGTCGGGCAATATGACTTCCCAACGGTGCCCTTCCATCTCTACTATATATAGGTTATAACGCTCTTTGTCAATGAAAGAGTAAAGTCCCTGTGCACTGCGCAAGGAAACGACAAGTTCGCTGGAATCTCCTCCGGCTACTATGGCAATAGTACGTTTCATAGTTCTTCTCTGTTACTGATATAGTTTCTCCACTTGTCTATCAGGTTTGTCATATCCTCGGGCAACGGAGAGGTGAAAAACATCTCTTTGCCTGTGCGGGGATGGACAAAGCCCAGCGTCATGGCGTGAAGTGCCTGACGGGGGCAGGTCTCGAAACAGTTGTTTACGAATTGTTTGTATTTACTGAAATGTGTTCCTTTTAGAATTTCGTTTCCACCGTAGCGTTCATCATTGAACAAGGTGTGCCCGATGTGTTTCATGTGCACGCGTATCTGGTGGGTGCGTCCGGTTTCGAGCACGCATTCCACCAAAGTGACATATCCCAACCGTTCCAGAACCCGGTAATGGGTGACGGCGTGCTTTCCTTGTGTGGGGTCGCTTAACACTGCCATCTGCATGCGGTCTTTCGGATTCCGACCGATATTCCCTTCAACAGTGCCTTCGTCATTTTCCACAATTCCCCACACCAGCGCATTATATTTACGTTTGGTGGTCTTGTTATAGAATTGAAGTCCTAAGTGTGTTTTGGCATCGGGGGTCTTGGCCACTACAAGTAAGCCTGAAGTGTCTTTGTCTATGCGATGGACGAGTCCCACCTGCGGGTCGTTCGGGTCGTATTTGGGATTGTCTTTCAAATGCCAGGCAATGGCATTGACCAGTGTCCCGTGATAATTGCCGCAACCCGGATGTACGACCAGTCCGGCAGGTTTATTAATCACCATCAGGTCTTCGTCTTCATAAACAATGTCCAATGGAATGTCTTCGGGGATAATATCATTGTCGTAACGCGGACGGTCCATCATGACAGTCAGCACATCACATGGCTTTACCTTATAACTGCTTTTTACCGGCTTGCCGTTTGCCATGACGAAACCGGCATCGGCTGCTTTCTGGATTCGGTTGCGCGAAGAGTTGACCAGTCGTTCGAACAAGTATTTATCTATTCGTACTTGCGACTGACCTTTATCCACTACCACCCGGAAATGTTCATATAGCTCCGATGGGTCTTCCACCACTCGCTCTATATCATCCAGTGTATCATCTATTTCATCCGCATATTCTTCTGTCATCATCACTTTTTGGGGAAAATAGTTAGAACCAAGATTTGTCTACTACGGGAGTGTCATCGTCACCGATAGCTGTAGAGTCTGTCAAAGTCGAGTCATTGGTTAACTCATCATTGCCATTACCCACATGTAAGGTCAATAAAGCTTCGTGCGGAACTTTATCGCCGGCATTCAGGGTACGGCCTTTATAAGTGACACTGTATACCCAGTCTTTTTCACCGCTGATGTATTCCGGTTCGGTGACTCTGAAGCCTAATGCACGCAGTTTGGCTTCGGCTTGGCGCAGTGAACTGTTGTCCATGATATCGGGAACACTCACTTTGGGTGCACTGTCCATATTGATGGTGAGATAGACCGTTCTTCCTTTTTTTACTTTTGAACCTCCGGCGGGATTCTGTTCCAATATGGCACCGGGCGGCATCCCCTTGACATAACTGGAGTCGATGGCGACCGCTTTGAGACTTTGTTTATAGATTTCATTCTCGGCCTGACGCATAGGCAATCCTTTTACATTGGGAACGACCACTGCTTCACCATGACGGGTGTAGTTGTCAAGCCATTGCAGTGTTCCTAAAGCTATTGCTATCACAACAATAATCATGGCTACCAGGTTGAGCCAAAAGAAGCGGTTGCTCTTGAACGAAAAGAATTCTTTAAATGTTACCATAACTAGTTAGATTATTCCGCGTCAAAGATACGACAAATTCAGAATTGTTCCTATATTTACAGTCGAATATCATCTGTTAACAGCCGAATATCTTTTCTTCTTTCTTTGAAGGCTGTATTTACATTGAAGCGTTTTTTGCGTTTTGCATAATTATAACGGATATTTTTGTACCTTTGCGCCCCGAAAAATAACCTATTCCAAATTCAGGATTAACATTTTAAGCAAAAAAGATGACAAACGAAACAACAAATGAACAGGAGGTCTTATTATTACGTCGCAAATTGGACCTTTTGTTGCGTACAGGAAAAATGCTCATGGAGAGCGCTGCGGATACTAACCGCATTGAACGGAACATGAAGCGTGTTGCTGCCTATCTCGGCATTCCCGAGGAGAAGTTACACATTGATATCCGGTGGACTATGTTGATGGTCAATGTGAGTGATGAGAAGCATTCTTTTTCCAAGTTTCAAAAATGTGAAAAGCATGGCATTAACATGGAGGCTATTTCCAAAATCAGTAAATTGTCATGGCGAGCCATCGAACAGGATTATTCGTTGGATAAGTATGAAGAAGAACTGGAAAAGATTGCTCATCAGAAACGTAATTATACTCCTTACGTTGTTGCCATCTGTACCGGATTTGCCTGTGGCGGATTCTGTAAATTGTTTGGCGGGGACTGGATTGCTTTCTTGATAACTGCGTTATGTACTTTTGTCGGTTTCCGTACCCGTGCCCGTTGTATAGAGTTCGGTATAAATGTGTATATGAGTATTGCTATTTCGGCATTTGTCTGCACGTGTCTGGCGTATGCCTTTTCGTTTACGGGATGGTCTGTAACGCCTTATCATCCTTTGTTGGCATGTACGCTGTATATTGTTCCGGGAGTTCCGTTAATCAACTTTGTGGATGATATGATTGATAATCATTTGCTGGTAGGTATCACCCGTGCCGCCAATACGGTCATGATGGTTGGTGGAATGGCATTCGGTATTGCTTTTGCGATGAGGCTTTTGGTGATGAGTGATGTAACGATTGACCAGAAATTCAGTGAATTGAGTATGGTACCGCATGACGGATATTGGGTGTATGCTATTGCTGCGGCTATTGCTGCGATGGGGTTTGCCACTATCTTTAATATTCAGCGCCGCCTTTTGTGGGTGGTGGCTATAGGCGGAATAATTGCCGTGTGTACCCGTAATTTTGTTAACTTTGAATTGGGATACGGTCCGGTTATCGGTTCGTTTATGGGAAGCTTTGTGGTCAGTTTGTTGGCTGTGAAGGCAGTACACTGGTTTCATGTGCCGAATCATGTGTTGACAATTCCTTCGGTCATTCCGATGGTTCCGGGAGTGTTGATGTATCGTTCCCTGCTGGCATTTATTAATATGCACGGTGTGATAGGCGAGGTGACAAATGCTTTTTCAAATGGTATTAATTCCGCACTTATTATTTTGTGTATATCATTGGGCGTTGCTGTACCTAATATTTTTGCACGCCGTTATATTGCCAAGGACCGTCAGAAATTTCTTCAAAAAGAACTGGAAGAGCGTAAAGCGCGAGGCAAATTTATTGAGTGGTAGTCTGTTAATGGATTTATAAGGCACTCCGCATGGTAGTTAAGTTTTGGAAACTTGCTCTGTGCGGAGTTCTTTTTGATACTAAAAAAACAATTATTATTCCCGATAGTGATTGATAATCTATATATTTGCATTAAATCTATGCATTATTAAAATATTATATCATGAATAACCTACATTCCGGCTTACTTTATTCGTTGACGGGTGTCACGGCTTTGGCATCTATGTCTTCATGTGCTTCTCAGAAAAAAACAGAGGAGCAGAAACCTTTTAATATTGTCTATATCATGACAGACGATCATACAGCCCAGATGATGAGCTGTTATGATAAACGTTATATGGAAACACCTAACCTTGACAGAATTGCTAATGACGGGGTGCGTTTTACCAACAGTTTTGTGGCAAATTCTTTGAGTGGTCCCAGCCGTGCCTGTATGATAACCGGCAAGCACAGTTGTGCCAATAAATTTTATGATAACACGACTTGTGTGTTTGACTCTTCACAACAGACTTTCCCAAAACTGTTGCAAAAAGCAGGTTACCAGACTGCTTTGGTGGGTAAATGGCATTTGGAGAGTTTGCCGACAGGATTTAATTATTGGGAGATCGTACCCGGTCAGGGAGATTACTATAATCCCCGTTTCATTACCATGCAAAACGATACGATAGAGAAACAAGGTTATCTGACAAATCTCATTACTGATATGAGTATAGACTGGATGGAGAACCAACGCGATAAGGATAAGCCGTTTTGTATTTTGATTCATCACAAGGCGATTCACCGCAACTGGTTGCCCGAGTTGAAGTATCTGAATGAATACGAAGACAAAACCTTCACTATGCCTGATAATTTTTATGATGATTATGAAGGACGTCCGGCGGCAGCTGCGCAGGAAATGAGTATCTTTAAGGATATGGATATCATGTATGATACCAAGATGCTGGATATGAATAAGGATTCACGCCTGAAATCGGCTTATTTGAACTTTATCGGACGTCTGACACCGGAAGAGCGCAAACAGTATGATGATTTTTATGCTCCTATTATTAAGGAGTTCTATCAGAAGAATCCGCAAGGAAAAGAACTTGCCGATTGGAAATTCCAACGTTATATGCGTGATTATGCCAAGGTGGTGAAGACATTGGATGATAATGTGGGCCGCGTGCTTGATTATCTGAAAGAAAAGAATTTGTTGGATAATACACTGGTGGTCTATACTTCCGACCAAGGGTTCTACATGGGTGAGCACGGTTGGTTTGACAAACGCTTTATGTATGAAGAGTCCATGCGTACTCCATTGATTATGCGTCTGCCGAAAGGATTCGACAGAAAAGGAGATATTACCGAAATGGTTCAGAATATAGACTATGCGCCTACGTTCCTTGAATTGGCCGGTGTCCCTGTTCCCGAAGACATACATGGCGTATCATTACTTCCATTGCTGAAAGGTGAGCATCCGCAGAACTGGCGCAATGCATTGTATTATCATTTTTATGAGTATCCTGCAGAACATATGGTGAAACGTCATTATGGTGTGCGTACCGACCGTTATAAATTGATTCATTTCTACAATGACATTGATGTGTGGGAACTGTATGATTTACAGTCAGATCCGATGGAAATGCATAATCTTTACGGACAGGCTGAATATGAGCCCGTGGTAAAGGAATTGAAAGAAGAACTGCTGAAATTGCAGGAACAGTATAATGACCCTGTCCGTTTCTCTCCAGACAGGGATAAAGAGTAAAATACGATGATGAGATATATTTATCTGATTATTTTAGGCTTGTTTTTTTCCGTTATTAATATGGAAGCGAATAACTCCGCTTCCATATCTTTAGTACCTTGTCCGACCAATGTGGTGCCGGGAACCGGGAGTTTTCAATTTACTCCTAAAACAGTTTTTGCTGTAGAAACGGAAGAACAGGCTGACATTGTCCGTTTGCTTTCCGACCAGTTTACTTGTGCGGCCGGTTTTACCCCGAAACTGAAAGTGGACAGTAAAAAGGGAAATTTAGTGCTTCAGACAGATAAGACTATTAAAAGTGAAGCTTATTGTCTGGAGATTACTCCCAAGAAAATAACCGTCAAGGCGTCAGATGCCAAAGGTTTCTTTTATGCTCTGCAGAGTATCCGCCAGCTATTGCCGCCGGCAATAGAAAGTGCGGTCAAAGTGGATGGTACGGAATGGATAGTGCCGGCAATGACCATTACCGATGAGCCGCGGTTCGGGTATCGCGGACTGATGGTGGATGTTGCCCGCTTTTTCGTCCCCAAGGAGAATTTGCTTCGTATCATTGACTGCATGGGAATGTTGAAACTGAATACGTTGCATTTGCATTTGGTGGATGATAATGGCTGGCGTATCGAGATAAAAAAATATCCGTTGCTGACAGAAATAGGAGCAAGCCGGGTGGAGCGCCCGGGTAAACTTTTCCCCGAACGCCGTAACCAGCGTCAGGGTGAACCGACAGTAGAAAAGGGCTTCTATACTCAGGATGATATTCGTGAGATTGTTGCTTATGCGGCTGCACGCCGGATAGAGGTGATTCCCGAAATAGAGATGCCGGCACACAGTAATGCAGCGTTGGCTGCTTATCCTTTGCTGGCTTGTCCGGTAGTGGATAAATTCATCGGTGTGCTTCCCGGACTGGGAGGAAATCATGCGGATATCATTTACTGTGCCGGCAATGACAGTGTCTTTACTTTTCTGCAAAATATAATTGATGAGGTAGTTGCGCTGTTTCCTTCCAAATACATTCATTTGGGTGGTGACGAAGCCCGTAAAACCCATTGGAAGGTGTGCCCGTTGTGTCAGGCGCGTATGAAGAAAGAAGGACTGAAGAATGAAGAGGACTTGCAGGGCTACTTCATGGCGCGTATGAGCAATTATGTGAAGAGCAAAGGGCGTGAAGTTATGGGCTGGGATGAACTGACAAATACCAAGATTCCCGATGGTGCCGTTATCTTTGGCTGGCAGGGATACGGGCAGGCTGCATTGAAGGCAGCCAGACAGGGACATCGTTTTGTGATGACTCCGGCACGTGTGTTGTACCTCATTCGTTATCAAGGTCCGCAATGGTTTGAACCGGTCACTTATTTCGGCAATAATACATTGAAAGATATATATGACTACGAACCGGTGGAACGAAGCTGGACGACGAAAATGCGTTCATTGCTGATGGGTATACAGGGATCTATGTGGACTGAGTTCTGCAACAAGCCCGAAGAGGTGGAATATCTTATCTTCCCCCGTCTGGCAGCAGTGGCCGAAGGAGCATGGACTTTCCCGGTGTACAAGGATTGGGACAGATTCTTGGCGGCTTTGGATAATTTTACCGGGCATCTTGATGTAAAAGGAATTACTTATGCTCGTTCCATGTATAATATCCAGCACAAAGTGACTCCGATGGACGGCAGTCTGCAAGTAGAGTTGGAATGTATCCGCCCCGATGTGGAGATACGTTACACCACAAACGGAAGTCAGCCCACTGCCAAGTCTTCTCTTTATGAACGCAAATGGCAAGTTACCACTCCTCAAATCATCAAAAGCGCTACTTTTAAAAACGGTAAACAGATGGGGCAGACTTTGACTTTACCCATTCAATGGAACAAGGCAACGGCTAAACGGATGCTACGCAGCAATCCGGTGGAGCGTGTGATGGTGAATGGTGTTCGCGGCAGCCTGAAATATACCGATTCGGAGTGGGCGTCATGGACTCGGAATGATTCCATTGCCTTTACGTTGGATTTGAGAAAGAGAGAGCATTTGAATAAGTTGGTATTGGGCTGTATCAATAATTATGGTATGGGAGTACATAAACCCAAACGGGTTGAAGTATGGCTTTCCAATGAAGATATTGAATATTGGAAAGTAGCTTCCAAAGAGCTTGATCCGGAGGAAATATTCCGCGAAGGTACATTTATAGAAGAGTTGCCGTTCAACTTGGATGATACCGGTCGTTATGTGCGTGTCATCCTCTTTGGGGCAGGTGAATGTCCGCTTACCCACGTGCGTCCGGGACAGGAAGCGCGTGTATGTGTGGACGAATTAATAATAGAATAAGCAAAAAAAACTTTAGAACGATGAAGAAGCGAATAACAGAAACCTTGCTGGGACTTTTGGCTTTTGTATGCTGTCTTCCCATGATGGCACAGCAACACCCCGAATGGCAGAGCCAGTATGCTATCGGATTGAACAAACTGGCTCCGCATTCGTATGTATGGCCTTATAAGAACGCAGGCGATGTGCGGAATGGAAATTATGAGGATTCTCCTTACTATATGAGTCTGAACGGAAAATGGAAATTTCATTGGGTGAAGAATCCCGATAACCGTCCGAAGGATTTTTATAAGCCTTCATTCTATGACGGAAGCTGGGCGGAGATCAATGTACCGGGTAACTGGGAACGACAAGGCTATGGAACGGCCATTTACGTCAACGAAACTTATGAGTTTGATGACAAAATGTTCCATTTTAAGAAGAATCCTCCACTGGTGCCTTATGAAGAAAATGAAGTCGGCTCTTACCGTCGCACATTCAGCATTCCGGCAAGCTGGAAAGACCGCCGTGTGGTAATTTGCTGTGAAGGGGTAATCTCCTTTTATTATATTTGGGTGAACGGCCATTTACTTGGCTATAACCAAGGTTCGAAGACTCCTGCAGAATGGGATATCACGGATAAGTTGCAGGAAGGTGAGAATACGGTTGCCTTGGAAGTATACCGTTGGAGTGCCGGTTCCTATCTGGAGTGTCAGGATATGTGGCGGCTTAGCGGCATTGAGCGTGATGTATATCTTTACAGCACTCCCAAGCAATATATTGCAGATTATAAAGTAATTTCGTCTTTGGATAAGAAAGAGTATAAAGAAGGTATATTCGGACTGGAGGCAACTGTTGAGGGACCCTCTGCTTCAGCTTCTTCTTTGTCTTATCGCCTGGAGGATGCTGCAGGAAGAACCGTACTGAGGGGAGAGCAGCCGATTAAGTCGAGAGGCCTCAGTAACTTCATTGCTTTTGAAGAACAACGGATACCGGAGGTAGAGCCTTGGAGTGCAGAGCATCCCAATCTTTATACATTGGTTTTGGAACTAAAGAACCCCGATGGAGAAGTTTCCGAACTGACCGGTTGTATGGTTGGTTTCCGTACTTCGGAAATAAAAGATGGACGGTTCTGCATCAATGGGGTGCCTGTGCTGGTGAAAGGCACCAATCGACATGAACACTCCCAATTGGGACGTACCGTGAGCAAAGAGTTGATGGAAGAAGATATTAAACTGATGAAACAGCATAATATAAATACTGTCCGTAACTCTCATTATCCCACTCATCCCTATTGGTATCAGTTATGCGACCGCTACGGACTGTATATGATTGATGAGGCGAATGTCGAGTCTCACGGTATGGGATATGGTGCGGCATCTTTGGCGAAAGACTCTACTTGGCTGCCTGCTCACATGGACCGTATACAGCGTATGTATGAGCGCTCAAAGAATCATCCTGCCATCGTTATCTGGTCATTGGGCAATGAAGCCGGCAATGGTATCAATTTTGAACGTACTTATGATTGGATGAAATCTATAGAACAGTCTCGGCCGGTGCAGTATGAACGTGCGGAGCAGAATTACAATACGGATATCTATTGTCGTATGTATCGTGGCGTAGATGTACTCAGGGCGTATGCACGCCAGACCGAACCGAAAGTTTACCGTCCCTTTATAATGACTGAATATCTGCATACAATGGGTAACAGTGGTGGCGGACTGAAAGAATACATGGATGTTTTTGAGTCCGAACCTATTGTGCAAGGTGGCTGTATTTGGGATTGGGTGGACCAGTCTTTCCGCGAGATAGATGAAAACGGTAAATGGTATTGGAGCTATGGAGGCGATTATGGTCCCGAAGGAGTGCCCAGTTTCGGCAATTTCTGTTGTAACGGACTGGTGAATGCCGCTCGTGAACCACATCCTCACCTTATCGAGGTAAAGAAAAACTATCAGTATATTAAGTCGGCACTGACAGACCGACGCAATCTTTCGTTAAAGGTGAAAAACTGGTACGATTTTACTAATCTGAATGCCTATACGCTGCATTGGCAGGTGGTAGGTGATAATGGAACCGTCATCAAGGAAGGTACTCACAAAATAGATTGTGCTCCCCATGCAACTGCTGATTTTGCTTTGGGTCGTATAAAGTTGCCATCGAATATCCGTGAAGCATATCTCAATCTGAGCTGGACGCCTGATACGCCTCAACCTTTTATCGGAACTGATTTTGAGGTGGCTTATGATCAGTTTGTCTTGCCTGCCGGCAAGAATTTCCATGCGCAGGTTTCCAAACCGGAAGGAGAAGTGAAATGGGATATTGACCGGCAAACAGGAGCCTTGCGTTCTTATATGTATAATGGTAAGGAAATGCTGGCATCTCCCGTTGTGCTGAGTCTTTATCGTCCTGTCACAGATAATGATAACCGTGAAAGAACAGGTGGTGCACGAGCTTGGAAAAAGGCAGGCTTGGACAATTTGGTTCAAAAAGCGACTTTTGTCGAATCGTCTGCAAAAGGCGGCAAAGCCAAAGTGGAATTGCTGAATGCCGAAGGTCGTAAAGTGGGTACTGCCGACTTCCTGTACACGTTGAGAAAAAATGGTACACTGGAAGTGAAAACAACGTTTGTTCCTGATACGGCCGTTATTACTTCGTTGGCGAGAGTCGGCCTGGCTTTCGAAATGCCGGATACTTATAATCAAGTTTCGTATTTGGGACGCGGTGAGCATGAAACTTATGCAGACCGTAACCGGTCGGGACGTATCGGCATTTACCACACAGATGCAGAGCGTATGTTCCATTATTATGTGAGACCGCAGGCAACAGGAAATCGCACGGATGTACGTTGGGTGAACCTGACGGATGAGGCGGGTAACGGATTGACTTTCCGTTCGGACAAGCACTTTCAGTTCAGTGTTATTCCTTTTACGGATATGAATGTGGACAAGGCAACTCATATCAATGAGTTGAAACGGACAGGTGTTGTAACCGTTCATCTCGATGCAGAACAGTCGGGAGTGGGCACCGCTACTTGCGGACCGGGTGTGTTGCCCCAATACCTTGTCCCCGTACAAAAGCATACTTTTGAATTTATGATTCGCCCTTTGGCAAAATAAAAATAAGACACATGAGAAAAACAATTCTGACCGCAGCCTTGGTTTGTGCCTTTTTAGGTGCACAAGCTCAAGAGTACTATGAGAAACAAGTGACCTTCCCCGTCGGGGCGACTTTGGAACAGAAAGTGGATATGGCTTCCCGCCTGGTGCCCACTCCGCAACAGTTGGCATGGCAGCAAATGGAGTTTACCGCTTTCCTGCATTTTGGCATCAATACGTTTACCGGCAATGAATGGGGAAGCGGAAAAGAAGACCCTGCTGTCTTCAATCCCACCGAGTTGGATTGCGAACAATGGGTGCGCTCACTGAAAGAAGGCGGTTTCAAAATGGCGATTATTACGGCCAAGCACCATGATGGTTTCTGCCTTTGGCCTACTAAGACAACCAAACATTCTGTGGCCAATTCTCCGTGGAAGAATGGCAAAGGAGACGTTGTCCGTGAGCTGCGCGACGCCTGCGACAAGTACGGCATCAAGTTTGGTGTTTACCTGTCCCCATGGGATCGTAATGCCGAATGTTATGGCGATTCTCCCGCATACAATAAATTCTTTATCGAACAAGCTCACCGAGCTTCTGACCTATTACGGTGAAGTGCACGAAGTTTGGTTTGACGGTGCGAATGGAGAAGGTCCCAACGGCAAGAAGCAGATTTATGATTGGAATGCCATCTTGAAAACCATCCGCCGACTGCAACCGAAAGCCGTGACAGCCATTATGGGTGATGATGTACGCTGGGTGGGCAACGAACGTGGTATCGGGCGTGAAACCGAATGGAGCGCTACGGCTCTTATGCCCCATTCTTATGCGGGTGCCGACGAAAGTTATGCAAAGTTGGGTATTAAAGGAACCGGTAAGGATTTGGGAAGCCGTGCTTTATTAGAGAAGGCTCCGGCACTCTATTGGTATCCGTCGGAAGTGGATGTGTCTATCCGTCCGGGATGGTTCTATCATGCCGAACAGGACAACCAGGTAAAATCATTGGCACATCTGACTGATATTTATTTCAAGTCGGTGGGGTATAACTCTGTGCTGTTGCTGAATATCCCTCCCGACAGACGCGGATTGATTCACGAGAATGATGCCAACCGCATCAAGGAACTGGCTTCCTATGTCAAAAAAACATTTGCCGACAATCAGGTGGAAAAGGGGAATGCTGCATGGACAGCCAAAGCCGGTGAGTCGAAAGTGTATAAACTGAAAAAAGATGCTTTGGTCAATACATTCCTTATTCAGGAAGATATCTCTAAGGGACAACGCATAGAAGATTTTACGATTGAGGTGTTTACCAATGGGGCGTGGCGTCATGTGGCTGAAGGAACGACGGTGGGTTATAAACGTCTTGTCCGTTTCTCCGACAGCAAAGCGGAAAAGTTGAGGGTGACCGTAAATGCCGCTCGCGGAACAGCCAATATTTCCAATATCGGTCTTTATTATGCACAACCTTTGACAGAAAAGAATGTGAAAGTGAAGTTAAGTGATGTCTCGGTGAAAGACTGGAAAACGGTGGGTATGCTGGCGGAAGCGGCTAATGCCATTGACGGAGATCCTCAGACTGTATGGACTGCCAAGGCTCTGACTCCTTTGGTGGTGGATATGGGTAAAGCATCGGAAGTTATCGGTTTCAGTTATGCACCTGCGCAAAAAGAAGACCTTACGGGAACGATTTATAAGTATAATTTCTATGTTAGTATCGATGGCAAGAATTGGACTAAGTGCGATGCCGGTGGAGAATTCAGCAACATCATGCACAATCCTGTTCCTTATTTTGTTCGTTTTGGTAAGAAATATCCGGCGCGTTACTTTAAACTGGAGCCTGCTGCCGAAATAAACAACAAGCCGGCAACCACCGTTGGTGAGGTTGGAATCTTGTTGAAATAAACGGAAACATAACTTCTTTATATCCTTTGGGCAGTGCTCGAAGATAATTCTCATTATCGCTTTGCTGTGAAGGCAGACAAATGTGTCAGCCTCCATAGCAAAGCGATTTGATAAATATATTTATTGTATATTATAACACGTGCAGGCTCATGCGTACGTACGTGTAGCTCGATACGTATATACGTGTGACCTGATGCGTATATACGTGTAGGCTGATGCCACCGTATGTATAGCCCGATGCGTACGTACACACTTTACAATTGAATTCAAAATGTGGATAATACTGTCGTTTCGTTCGTAGGGGCAGGGTTCACCTGCCCGAAAATACAAAGTAAACTGTTTTCGGGCGAGCGAACCTCGCCCCTACAGCTGACGATGGGATAAGTCGGTTTAGTTTTGGCACACTCCCATGCTGCAAAAAAGACCTTGATGTTTTCAAAAAAGACCTTGATATTTCTTAAAAACATCACCATCTTTTTTAAAAAGCCCGGTATGTTTTTATGTAAGGGAAGATGGAACCACCCTCACTAAGTCGGTCATTTCTCCTTTTCCGTTCATCCTTACATATTAGCCAAAACGCATTATCAATCAATCGTTTAACACTGACAGAACATCCCCTCATTCCCCTTTCAGCCGTGCTTTCCAAGCTACTTTTAAACCAGCCTTCAGCATTTGTCCCGCCGGAAGAAGTTTTACAGATGAAAGGAGGCTGAAAAGACGATACGACATGTCCATTCACTACCAAAGCTCCCACCGGCAGGACATTTCAACGGTAGATGAAAGGAGGAAGGAAGAAACAATATTTCCTTCCTCCGCTACTATGATATCTGCCGGCTTCTCATCAAATATTCGCCGTCGAGTCCTTCAGATTCCACTTCACACGATAAACCTTTACCCTTGGGATTGTGTCTAAAACACTGATAATGCTGTCATTTTGTTAGTAGGGGCGAGATTCGCTCGCCCAAAATAGCTTGTTTGTGTATTACTCCCAAGATCGTGACCGTTGGTTCGGACAGGCAAACCCTGCCCTACAGTTGATGATTTGATAGATCGGGTTAGCTTTGATACATCCCTATCAGACTGCGACAAAGACTTTTTAAATAATGCCTATATAATCTCAAAGCTTCCCTCCAAACGGATATCCGCCGATGAAGCCCCAACCATTACTTTGAAACTTCCCGGCTCTACACAAAAGTTCATATTCTTATCCCAAAGCCCTAAATCCTGCGGACGAAGTTTAAAACGAACGATTTTTTCCTCTCCCGGCTCCAAAGAAATACGCTCAAACCCACGCAACACTTTTGTGTAAGTCGTAACACTGCTCACCTCATCACGCAAATAAAGTTGTACCACTTCATCTCCTTTTACCTTTCCCGTATTCTTCACTCTGCAACTTATATTTACTTCACCCTGTACCCCTTGTTCCTTGGGAGTTATTTGCAAATCACTATAAACAAAAGAAGTATAGCTCAAACCATATCCGAAAGGATAAAGTGCACCATAAACCGAAGTACTTGCAGGGACATCCGATCCCGGTTTAAAAGGAAAGGCAAATGGTATTTGTCCTACTGATTTCGGAAAAGTCACAGCCAGTCTTCCACCCGGATTGTAATCTCCAAACAAAGCCTCAGCCACTGCCTGCCCGCAAAACTCACCGGGAAACCAGGCATGTAATATCGCCGGAACATTAGCCGCTGCATAATTAATGGTTGCCGCACGACCGTCAAGCAACACCAACACTACCGGCGTGCCTGTGCCCATCACAGCTTTCAACAACTCTTCCTGACGGCCAGGCAGCTCCAAACCGGTGCGAGAACGGTCTTCCCTTACCGTCAGTTCATTACCGCCCAGCACCATAATGGCAACTTCTGCATTTTGCGCAGCGGCAACCGCCTCATCCATCAGCCTGCTTTCTTCTTCCGTCTTCGGGAAATCAAGAATTTCACTTTCCGGGAAATGCGGGTCTATAATATCACAACCTTTCCGATAAACCACCTCTGCATCGGGAAGCATTTCCTTTATTCCCTGAAAAACTGTCTTTATCGGTGCATTGGCAGGTCCGTAACGGCAGATAAGTTGCTTCTTCTCTTCGGCATTCGGACCGATAACAGCCACCTTCCGAATCGATTTGGATAAAGGCAGCATCTCTTTCTCATTCTTAAGCAAGACCAATGACTGACGCGCTGCATCGAGTGCCACCGCCTGATGTTCTTTGCTATGTACTATCTTCTCGGCCAGTTTTCCATCACCGCGATACGGGTTGTCGAATAATCCCAGCCAAAACTTCACCCGAAGAACCTCCGCCACACGCTTGTCCACCGTATCAAAAGAAATCTTTCCATCGGCAATTGCCTTGCGCAAAGGAATTATAAACTCGTCGGGAGCGGTAAAATTAGTACGCACATTCAAACCGGCATTGACACACTGCGCAATACCGTCTTCGTATGTATCAGCCACCTTATGTTTGCCTGCAACAAACTCCACCGCCTCACTGTCAGAAACCACATACCCCTTGAATCCCCATTCCTGACGCAAGATTTCGGTCAGGAAATGATAGCTTCCGCTAATCGGTTCGCCATCATAATCATTATAAGAGCTCATCACGCCCAAAGCCCCTGCATCTTGGAAAGCTACCCGGAAAGGCTCCAGATAGAGCGTTCTCATTTCACGCGGTGCTACATGGGGATCGGTACGCGTTTGCCCATCGCGTCCGCCCACAGGAATACTGTAAACAGCAAAATGTTTGGGAGTGGCAACCAAATTATGCTTTTGAAGGGTAGTTACCATTTGTTTACCTAGTTGTCCCACCAGATAAGGATCTTCACCATACGTTTCCACACAACGTCCCCAGCGGGGATCTTGCGAAATATCCAAAATGGGAGAATAAATATTGGTATAGCCCAAAGCATCTGCTTCACGTGCCTCCACTTCGGCAATACGCGCAATCAGTTCTTTGTTCCAAGTGGCACCTTGTCCACACTGGGCAGGGAAATAAGTGGCACGGTCGTGACACAAACCACGTATACCCTCGTTTGTAAAGTCAACCGGAATACCCAAACGAGTTTCTTCAATAAACCACCGCTGGATAGCATGCTTCGTATCTACATGCCTGGTGTAGGGAAAGGCATACTCTGAACGAAACTTGCCGAGACCGTTATGCTCTTCATCAATATTTCCAATGCCGTCTTTCCATATTTCGGTTTTCCAGTTTTCTTGAGGCAACGCATCTTTCAAAATACGCCCCGAACCGTAAAGCGTGGCCATCTGACAGGTTTTCTCATCAAGAGTCATTTGACTCAACAAATCCTGCACACGGTCTTCCAACGGAGCCTTGGGATCTTCATAAATATCCATCACTCCATTCTTATTAAAGTCAATCCAGCCTTTATGGTAAATACTTTTTTGAGGGGATGCCGCACTCATCTGAGAGTGAGTACATAAAGCCAACAAGCCTAATAATACAATCTGGTTTTTCATAAGTAAATATTCTTTCGTTGTTCGATATGCGTGTTTTATTTTCAGTAACCAATCACTTATCTGCCCCCAACCATGTCCATTTATGCCAAATACCTTCCAACGGTCCTTGCTTGTGACTCTTCAACCACCATTTACAGAAACAGACCTGCAACAAGAAGAGCACAAACCCGATTATCAGACTAAGCGCATAGCCACAGTAAGGAGCGAGATACAGTCCGAACGGGAAATAAATGACAGCACCGGCAATAGACTGTCCGATATAATTGCTCAGACTCATTTTTCCATAAAAGCGAAGATTGGATACAAACTTCTTGAAGCCTTCCTTTTGATAAAGCAACACAAAAGATGCAACCAACACTACCGTGAATGCAAACTTCTGCCACATATCGAAAGCCGTCCCTACTGTTCCCCGAACAAGTAAGCTGTCACTTGCCATCACCAACTCTTTCAACTGGAACAACGGAGCAAATGCGATGGCAGAAATAATAAGTGCCTTCACCCAGAAACGTGTATTGGTTTCGGAAGAAACAAAAAGCTGCTTACGGCCGATATACAGTCCCATCAGGAACAAACCGGCAGTCTGCCAGAAACGTCCGGCACCCAATGCCCAATACAAACTCGCTTTTTGACCGTAAGTGATGTTCTTCCATAAGAACTCTCCCAAATTCCCCTCTTTCGTATAAGCCGCCACTTCCTGATACATTGCTCCTACCCCCAAATCGGGCAACGTATGCGACGGGTCGTACAAACTTACTATATAATGATACCATTCAACAGGTTGCAGTAAAAATACAATAGCTGTAACAAGAATGGCACAATCACTCCATTTGCGCACCACAAATAATACGACACCCACTACAACAAACAGTAATAGGACATCTCCTGCCGGGAAAAAAGCAGCATTGACAGTAGCAAAAACGGCTAATAAGACAAGACGCCAAAGAAAACGATAGCCAAAATCCTTCCCTTTCCGTTGCTGATTAGCCGACTGAATATAGAATGTAAATCCGAACAGCAAAGCAAAAATAGCATAAGCTTTCCCGGCAAACAGAGAAAAAGTAATGTTAAAGACTCCGTCATTCAGAATATTCAACCATCCGGGATCTCCTGTAGGATAAACCGGAAAGATAAAGTGTTCCAAGTTATGTACCAAGAGAATTGCCATCACAGCAAATCCCCGCAAAGCATCTACCACTTCGATACGTGGCAGTTTTTCTGATAATTGTTTTTCCATGAAATAGATATTGTTAATAAATAGATACAAGCAACAGATCCTCCACTTCGTTCAGAATGACAAAGTAATAGACCATTTCAGTCTTGACGCATTCTTTTTTTTCAATTGAGTGCAAAGATAACCTTCTTTTTCCAACTATTCATTCGCATAGATCAAATTCTTTCGAATGCATCTGCCTCATCCTGAACGAAGAAGAAACATACAGTCCGACAGTATGTAAAATTTAACTATTTACTCTTCCGCCCAAACTATTATTTTTCTACATTTGTTATCATTGAAACTTTAAATACGAAAGACATGAAAGCAAATCCTGTATTTAGTTTGTACATCCCTACCAAATTGATATTCGGTTGTGGGGAAATCAATAAGTTATCAAGTGAAAAACTACCGGGAAAGAAAGCATTGGTTGTTATTTCTGCCGGAACTTCCATGCGGAAATATGGATATCTGCAAAAAGTACTCGCCCAACTGAGGCTGAATCATGTAGAAACGGTAGTTTACGATAAAATACTTCCCAACCCCATCAAAGAACATGTAATGGAAGCAGCCGCCATCTGTCGCGAAGAAAGATGTGACTTTGTGGTCGGACTGGGAGGGGGAAGTTCTATCGATTCCGCCAAAAGCATTGCTGTAATGGCATGCAATGACGGTGATTATTGGGATTACGTTTCAGGAGGAACAGGTAAAGGACGTCCCATCAGCAAAGCTCTGCCTATTATAGCCATTCCCACAACAGCGGGCACAGGTACTGAAATGGACCCATGGACAGTAATCACTCATGAAACGGCACAGGAGAAAATAGGCTTCGGCTGTCCCCTCACCTATCCTACCCTTTCCATTGTAGACCCTGAATTAATGGTATCCATCCCGCCCGAACTTACCGCTTTTCAAGGATTTGATGCCTTTTTCCATGCTGCCGAGGGTTTCATTGCCAACTGTGCAACCCCTATCAGCGACCTATATGCATTGGAAGCTATCCGCTTATTATATAAATACCTGCCGGTAGCCGTAGCCGACGGACAAAATCTAAAAGCACGCGCCAAAGTTGCCTGGGCGAGTACACTCGCCGGAATGGTAGAATCTACCTCCAGTTGTACTTCCGAACATTCACTGGAACATGCCATGAGTGCCTACTATCCGCAACTTCCCCATGGAGCCGGATTAATAGCACTTTCCGAAGCTTATTTTGAAACTTTCCGTCACGACTGCACCAAACGCTACATGAAAATGGCCGAAGTGATGACCGAAAAGAAGAGTAATCGTGCATCCGACTTCATCGATGCACTAGTAACAATGCAAAAAGAATGCAAAGTAAAAGATTTAAAATTAAGTGAATATGGCATCCGGCCCAATGACTTTCCTAGAATATTGCAGAATGCACGTGACACCATGGGCGGTTTATTCACACTTGACCCACGTCCCATAACCGATGACGAAATACTGAATATATTAGAAAAGTCTTATCGATAAATACAAGAAGGGCTATAGCTTGATTTCCTTTGCCATAGCCCTTCTTTACATTATATTTCTACTCTCCCACATTCTTTATATTCAAGATTCTTCATACATCGACAACATTCGATAACATCACCCCCTTCATCCCCCTCTATTTTCCGTTGTCTAAAGAAAACCCATATCACAACATTTTAATCATTTACTAAGTTCTTTTAGAACTTTGCAATAATTTATATTTAGGTTTACGCTGCAAATATATTATATTATTTATTAATTCAAGCATATTTAAGAAATTATTTTTAATATATACTTGATATTTTATTAAGATTACGCAATCAACCTCTCCAAATCTTATATAAACAATCTTATATAGCTATAGATAAATAAAATATTAGCCACCAATATTTTTATAATTAGGTAGAATAAAAGTAGATACAAAAGCCATATTATACCTATACATATACTCCATCAAATGGTATACAGGCTTTGTAGCAATGTTGCAAAGTTCTAAAAGAACTTTATTTGAAAATAATTTCATGCTATAATAAACACTAATAAAAAAATCACAGCTATGTTAAAAAGGCTAAAGTCAGTCAGTACGTTGCTGTTCTTAATGGGCGTCTCTACAGGAACAGCTTACGCGGTTGCCGAATCCGGTATAACCGACGTGAAAATCACACAACAAAATGACTCTTGTACCGGTATTGTGAAAGACACAACAGGTGAAACCGTTATCGGTGCATCTGTGGTAGTAAAAGGTACCACCAACGGAACAATCACCGGTATTGACGGTGACTTCTCTTTAAACAATGTCAAACAAGGAGACATTATCCAGATTTCTTTCGTTGGATATAAAACGGTAGAAGTAAAATGGAATGGTCAGCCTCTAAACGTTACATTAAAAGACGACACGGAAATGTTGGGAGAGGTTGTAGTTACCGGTTACGGTGGCAAACAATTACGTACCAAAGTAACTAACTCTATTTCGAAAGTAAATAAAGAAGCCTTAACTGTAGGTGTACATTCCAATCCTGCACAAGCACTGTCTGGCGCAGTTTCTGGTTTGAGAGTAATTCAAAGTTCGGGTAACCCAGGCTCTACTCCAAGCATTGTCCTTCGTGGTGGTACTAATTTGGATGGAACAGGAGCTCCACTAGTATTAATAGACGGTCAATTACGTGATGGATTGAGTGATATTAACCCTGAAGACATTGAATCCATGGATGTTTTAAAAGATGCCGGTGCTACTGCATTGTATGGTGCACGCGCCAGCAATGGTGTTATTCTTATCACTACAAAAAACGGGAAACAAGGTCGTGCTGAAATCAATTTAAAAGCCAGATTAGGCTTTAATTATGTCAATACTCCGCATGAATTCTTAAATGCCGGAGACTATCTATATTGGATGCGTAATGCATATAACAATACCCCATGGGCACCGAAAGGCAATTTGACCGGTGCACAACCAATGGGTACAGGTAACCCTTACGATGAAACCATGAAATGGAATGTAATGGCATATTCACCTCAATACGACTATTTGCTTCAAAAAGGTTGGCAAAAAATGGAAGACCCTATTAATCCGGGGAATTACCTAATTTATAAGAACACCAACCCTGCTGATTACAATTTCAATGACCCCGCCATAACACAAGACTACAATATCAATATGTCTGGTGGCAATGAGAAAGGCTCATACTATGCAGGATTAGGATATAACAAATCTGAAGGTCTTCCTATCACTTCTTTCTATGAAAGATATAGCTTTATCTTCAATGGGTCATACCAACTAAACAAGTGGTTAAAAGCCAGTTCGAACTTCAACTACAACCGTGCCAATTGGGATTCAATGCCAGGTTCACAAACTAGTGAAGCAAACTATTTTGGTCGTATATTATCTGTACCAACAACTGCACGCTATGAAGATGAAGATGGAAATAAATTATTAGGTCCTAATACAGGAGATGGTAACCAAAGCTTCCAAGCTGAAAAATGGACTGAAGACAATCAAACTGACAAATTTACTATGATTCAAAGCTTAGAAGCCAAACTTCTAAAGAATCTAACGTTAAAAGGTACAGCTAACTGGTATTATTCCGAAGGTGCTTATGAGTCCTTTACCAAAGACTATCAAACCAACCAAGAAGGTACCTCTTGGAATCGCACACGTAAATCAACAGCCAAGTTTGAACGCACCTTTTCACAAACCTATAACCTTGTATTAAATTATAATACTACGATTGCAAGAGAGCACACACTTGACGTAATGCTGGGAGGAGAACTCTATGACCAACAATATAAAATGATGTATGCCGAAGGTTCGGGAGCACCTACAGACGATTTTGCCGATCTTAACCAAACATTAACAGATGAAGGCAAACGTAAAATCGATAGCGAACATTGGGAAAAACGTATTGCATCATATTTCGGTCGTATTAATTATGACTACCAAGGCAAATATCTTTTCTCTGCTGTATTCCGTAGAGACGGTTACTCTTCTCTATTGGATAACCGTTGGGGCTTTTTCCCTGGCGTATCCGCCGGATGGATTTTCGGTAAAGAAAAATTTATTCAAGATGCACTTCCTTTCTTATCTTTCGGTAAGTTACGTGCCAGCTATGGTGTAAACGGTAATGCTTCCGGAATCGGAGCATATACTTTACAAGGAAGTTATAACCCAGCTACTTACAATGGTAATACAGGCTTCTTAATCGGTGCATTGCCTAATCCAACCTTAAGATGGGAAAAGACCACAACTTTTGAGTTTGGTACTGATCTTAGCTTCTTCGAAAATCGCTTGAATGCTAACCTGACTTACTATAACCGTCTGACTTCAGACAAATATGCAGCTTTCAGCTTGCCTTCTACCACCGGTTTCTCTTCTATTACAAACAATAACGGAAAATTCCGCAACCAAGGTATTGAAATTGAATTATCCGGTACTATCCTCCGTACAAAAGATTTTTCTTGGGAAATGAGAGGAAACATCACTTACAACAAGAACAAAGTAGTTCAACTACCCAACAATGGTAATGACAGAAACCGCCAAGATGGACAACAAATCTACACCGGACGTAAAGTCACTAATGATAAGGGAGATTTGGTTGATGAACTCATTTATGTAGGTGGTTATCAAGAAGGAATGGAACCTGGTGTTCTTGTTGGCTATGTAGCAGAAGGCATCTTCCAGAATGATGCAGAGATTAATGCAGCATACTCTCAAGGCAAAGTTACCTCAGGAAATATACAAGGGAAAACCCAATATACACCTGCAAAATGGGCAACATTGACAGATGCAGAAAGGAAAAACGGTATTCTACTTACTCCGGGCGATGTGAAATGGAAAGATATCAATGGTGACGGTATGATTGACAGTTTCGACCAAAAAGTACTTGGTAACACGACCCCGCATTGGACAGGCGGTTTCACGACCACATTCAAATGGAAAGGTTTCACATTATATGGAGCATTTGACTTTGCATTGGGATTTTGGAACTATGACCCTACTACTCCATGGTATTTGGGTTGTATGCAAGGAACCTATAACACAAGTACAGAAGTGTTCGACACTTGGACAGAAAGCAACCCAGGTGCTAAATATCCCAAATATGTATATGCGGATCAGTTAGGCGCTGCCAATTACAATCGTGCTTCTACTCTTTTTGCTTATAGAGGAGATTATTTGGCCATTCGTGAACTGTCATTGAGCTATTCTTTACCTAAAGCATTGGCTAGCAAGCTCTATTGTCAAAAGCTAGACCTCTCTATAACAGGACAAAATTTAGGTTACCTGACAGCAGCTCCTGTTGCTTCTCCCGAGGTTTCAAGAGGAGGAGGTGTAGCCTCAGGCACAGGTTATCCCCTTCCACGCACTTTACTTTTTGGAATTAACGTAACATTTTAATAATTAAACCATTATGAAAAAACATAAATCAATTATACTAGGTGCTATATTACTGACTACTAGTATCATAGGAACATCTTGCAGCGATTGGTTGGAGTTAGAACCTATTGATAACTATGGCAGCCAATCTTATTGGAAAACAGAAGCTCAAGTTGCCGGCTATGTAGACGGCTTACATAAACACTTACGTGATGCAACCTGGCAACATACGATTATTTTTGGTGAATTGAGAGGTGGACACTATGTGGATGGAACCAGTTCTGACGGTATGACTACCAGTTATGGTGACATTCGCCTGCAAAATCTAGATGCTGACCATACGGGTGTTAGTAAATTTGGAGACCTTTATGGACGTATTACCAACTGTAATCTGCTGATTGCACGTGTCACAGATGCCACATATTTGGACGAAGCCAAGAAAAATTATTATCTGGCCATCGCCTATGGCTTACGAGCTTTCTACTACTTTGACCTGTATCGTGTTTATGGCGGTGTACCTTTAAGATTAGATGTAGCCGTAATCGATGGAGAACTTGATCCTGTTAAACTATACATGAAACGAGCCAAACCTAGTGAAGTCATGGCGCAAATCAAAAGCGACATTCAGCAATCTATCTCTTTATTTGGCAACCAAACTTCTTTCGACCCCTATGGACGTGGTAAAAAATGTTATTGGAGCAAAGCTGCAAGTGAATGTTTAGCCGGTGAGGTATACTTATGGAATGCCAAAGTAACAATCGGCGACCAAACTGCTAATGAAGCAGATTTAGCTACTGCCAAACAATATTTTTTGAGCGTAGCTAATAACTACAATTTAAAAATGTTAGACAACTTTAGTAAGGTATTCGATGCAACTAATAAAGGAAATGACGAAATCATCTTTGCTGTACGATATCTAGAAGGTGAAGCAACGAACAACAATGGCTCATATACCTATTCCAACGATACCGGACAAACTGCCGCTCAAAGTTATAGAGAAGACGGTTCTCGCTGGAATGACCCATTAGGTCTCAAAAATGGATATAATATGTCTATGGAATATCAAAAAGGTATGTTCACTCAATTTGATGAAACAGACACCCGCTTGGATGCAACCTTTATGGGCTCTTACAGATATAAAGATGAGGAAAACAAAACAGGTTTTTATCTGAACGGCGTACACACTATCAAAAATATTGGTTATATCAATGCAACAGGAGATCGTATCATGTGCGGTGATTACATTTTCTATCGCCTACCATGGGTCTATTTATCATTAGCCGAAATAGCTAACATGGAAGGCAATAACGCTGATGTGGAAAAATATATTAATTTAGTTCGCAAACGTGCTTATGCCACCAATTGGGACGAAGCAACTTATGGATATACTGCAGGTTCTTTTACAGATAATGAATTAGCCATCTTCAATGAAAAGAATAAAGAATTTATCCAGGAAGGACAACGCTGGTGGGATTTATGTCGTATGACTTTAACTAAAGGTGGTAAGCATCTAGTATTCTGTAAAGAAGCATCTTTAGACGGAATAAACCCTGTACTAAATGAATCAGTAGCTTACAAAGTACTATGGCCACTTGATAAGACTATTCTTAGCAATGACAGCACTTTAGTGCAAACACCAGGCTATTAATAAAATATTATTTTATAATAATATAGATTTCGTTTTAACATAGAGTAAGTGGTGCGATTGTGATAATCGTGCCACTTCATTTTATCAAATTTTCTATGATGAATTTGCCGCAATTCATCTCTAATTACTTATCTTAGCCTCAAAATGACAACCTTATATCATCTAATCATGCAGAAAACAAAACTAAAAATGAAAAAATGGGTAATTCTCCTCACCGTTTGCCTGTCATCATCAATGCTATTCGCGCAAACAGCATTTTCCCCCGAACAACATAAAACTGTTTGTTCTGAACGAAGTGACGGACGTTATCTCAGCACCTACGGAGTAGTACATGCCATGCTCAAAGATACCAAACCACTCTATGCATTCCGACATGATTTCACCCGGCAAGAATTTGCCGAATGGCAAAAAGAGGTACGGACAGCCATGATAGAAATCATGCATCATCCCCACATCACCGGTCAGCCAATACCTGTTTGTATAGAGAAAATACAGAAAGACGGTTATCGGCAAGAGAAATGGGAGTTCTATCCACTGCCTCACTGTGTTTCTACTTTTTATATACTGATTCCCGATAAAGTTAAAATACCCGGTCCTGCCGTACTCTGCATTCCCGGCTCGGGTATGACAAAAGAAAACCTCATCGGAGAAGTTTCCGCCAACAATATGCGGGCGGCTATGGCCTTAAACATTGCAAAACAAGGATATATCTCAGTTGCCGTAGATAATGCGGCAGCGGGAGAGGCAGCCGACCTGGAACCTTTGACAGGAACAAGTTATGATTATGATACTCCGTCACGCATTTTGCTGGAATTGGGATGGAGCTATTTAGGCTACACTTCTTTTCTAAATAAACAAGTTTTGGAATGGATGAAATGCCAACCCTTCATACGCAAAGACCGCATTGTTGTCAGTGGTTTCTCTTTGGGGACTGAACCTTTAATGGTATTGGGCGTCATGGACCCTTCCATTTACGCTTTTATCTACAACGATTTCTTATGCCAAACACAGGAACGGGCTATCGTGATGACAGAACCGGACCAAAGGGGACGTCGCCCTTTTCCCAATTCCATCCGTCATTTAATACCCGACTTTTGGAAATACTTTAACTTTCCTGATATAGTGGCTTCTCTTGCCCCTCGCCCCATCATTCTCACAGAAGGAGGACTGGACAGAGACTTCAATTTAGTAAAACGAGCCTATGAAATCAGCGGACATCCGGAAAACGTTGAAACACATCATTATCAGAAATATACGGCACCGGAGACACGTAATACTGCTCAAAATTTACCTGAAGGACTCGGCAGAGCCTCTTTCTATGACTCTGTAAATGTAGATGGGCCGAACCATTACTTCAAAAATGAATTTGTACTGCCATGGCTGGACAAAGTCCTGGCCGAATAACTCTTAAAATAAGACTAAAAAGCCGCAGCTTCGTTTCCCAACGTTACTGCGGCTTTCAATCTTATTAAAAACTAATATTATTTCTTCATTATCTCTTCGCAAAGCGTATAGCTGCGAATCATCATTCTGGGAATATGGAACGGTCCCTTGAAGATATTACCCTTAGCCGGCTGTGCCACTGTTCCGTCACGATGCAGATAGCCATACCATTCACCATATTCTTTATCAGGGAAATGGGCATAGGTCCAGTCGCTGATTTGCTTATGCATCTCCAGATATTTTTCATTGCCCGTGGCCTGATAAGCATACAGAGTGGCAATAATGGCCTCTGTCTGCGGCCACCAGAACTTCATATCCTGAGAATAATCCTGGGGAGGAAGATTCTTGCAATCACGGAAATTAATGATACCGCCATATTCTTTGTCCCATCCCCAGTCCCAGGACCAGTCAAGGATAGTCAATGCCATATCCACCAATTCTTTATCCCAATTGCGGCACTTGGCCTCTTCCAGAATAAACCAGGCCGTCTCGATGCAGTGTCCCGGATTGATGGTGCGACCGTTGATAGAATCGATAAATTCTCCGTCAGGACCTACCATTTCAAGCAATGCCTTGAATTCAGGATGCATGAAATAAGTACGCAATGCCTTGATGGAACGGTCTATCTGCTCTGTCAGCAACGGGTCGTTGATAGCCGCACGGATGCGTGAAGCGGTATTTACCAGAATCATTGTGATGGAATGTCCCTGCGATTTCAACGTATCCAGATACTTCGGCTCCAATATGCCCGGAGTGTTCAGGAAATGCATGATGCGCTTGAACAGCTCCAGTGCTTTTTCGGCATAAGTATGGTCTCCCGATGCAATGGCGTATTCCGACATGGCAATGGCGGCAAAGCCTTCCGAAAAGACATAACGGCGTTTACGCAACGGAGTTCCGTCTTCCATCACTTCAAAATACATGCGTCCGTCGGCATCGAAACAATGAGCCTCGATAAAGTCGATACAGCTTTTTGAAGCAGCCAGCCATTCGGGATTCTTCTCTATATTATTATAGGCATAAGCTGCGATAAAGCCGAAACGTCCTTGAAACCATACCGATTTGGTGGTGTCCATCAGACTTCCGTCACGGTCGAGGCAAGTGTATACACCACCATGCTTACGGTCAAGACCGTTTTTCAACCAAAACGGAAGAATGTTTTCGGTCAGATCCTTCTTATAGCATGCTGCCCAATTCGACAAATATTCGTTTACATTCATAAAAACAAATGTTTTATTTAGAATTTATTACATCTTTCAAAGAAGTTAATTGCTTCCAGTTCTTTCTTCATGGCAGCTTCTTCTTCATCGGTCATATTTTGGAACGGAGTGCGGTTCTTACCCAAATCCAGCCCAATCAGTTTCATAATGCGTTTGCCACCGACAATATTGCCGCGATAATGGCAGATAACATTGATTACTTCCTGTGCAAAGTTCTGACGTTCGCGGGCCAGTTCCAGGTCTCCGGCTTTCCATGCTTCAATGATGCCTACCAGTTCTTTACCGTTATAATTGGTTGTTCCACCGATACCACCCTGAGCACCGCCCATGGCAAGACAAGGCAGAATTGTTTCATCCTGTCCGTGAAGCATATCGAACTTACCGTTCTTGTAAAGGCGGCACTGGTTATATTCATACATACTTTCGAAAGTATATTTGATACCGGCAAAGTTTGGAATACGTCCGTCCACAGCTTCAAGGAAAGCCACCATTGACAAGAATGCACCGTTGAATGCAGGAATATGATAGAAATAGAAAGGAAGTTCGGGTGCACCGCAAGCGATTTCTTCGCAATATTTCACAAGTTCTTCAATACGGCTCACTTTCGGAAAGGGAGGAGCCATGGCACCGATACCCCATGCGCCAATCTTTTGGGCATGTTCAGCCAAACGCTTGCTGGACTTCACGCAAGTGCTTCCCACATGTACGATAACCTTAAAACCTTGAGGAGCAACTTCCATCCAACGTTCTGCCAGTTTCATGCGCTCGTCTTCGGTCAGCATATAACCTTCACCGGAAGAACCATTGATAAATACTCCTTGAAGACCATTCTTTACCAGCAATTGGCAATATGCTTCAATCGGTTCATAATTCACTTCTCCGTTTTCATAAAACGGGGTAAAAGGTGCGTCAATAAGTCCGATAATCTTTTCCATAACTATTTCTTTTAGAGTTTTACTTTTCCTATTAATTTTCTGATTTTTCCTTCACCGATAACCGGAGCATGCGGGTCTTCGGGATAAACGATGGCAAACTCACCGGGTTGTAAGGTGGCAAACAAGGTGGGTCTATCGCTATAAAGCGCACAGTCTCCCTCCTTTTGGTAAGCCTGAGCCTGATGTTCCAACGTTTCAACAGCCTTCCAACCGATAGTTTCCTGCCCCGTCAAAAGGATATGCACATCAATGTAATCGCGATGCATTTCCAGCACTTGCTTGTCGGCAGGAACACATTCGGGATTTACATTATTAATAAATAAGTTATCGCCATCCAGTTCAATGCGTCCCAAAGGAGCATTCAGCAAGTCATGCGTCTTTACATAATCAAATAATTGTTTGAACAGCGGATGAAGGCTTTCTATCCGCGAACTGTTCTCTAATCTTGAAACTATCATCGTTATTTTTTGTATAATTTAATCGACCATATTATCTGTCTTCGGGCGCAGGAAGAACAACTGAAGAGCCAAAGCAACCAGAACGATGACACTCAACATGGCAAAGCCCTGTCCCAATCCACCTCCGTCAGTCCATTTGCCTAAAAGCTCCGTTACGGCTGCACCGGCAAATACGCCTGTCATGTTCATGATTCCGTATGCCGTTCCACGATGTTTGTCTGAAACAAACTGACACAGAATCGGCATATTGTTGGCATCGAAGATACCGTAACCCACACCAAAGAGCAAGCCGGCTCCCACCACACTCACAAAACTGTGTCCGAAACCCAACAGCAACAAGGAAGGAACCGTCAGTCCCAAGCCAATGGCACCGGTATAAACACGTCCGCGGATATTCTTCTGCACCCATTTATCCGACAGGACACCACCCACAATGACACCGATAAATGATGACAGAGCAATGGTTATAGTAGAAATCGGACCTGCCTCAGCCATGGGGATATTCAGACTTTCGGAGAATAATGTCGGAAGCCAGTTCTTGGTTGCCCATCCCGGCAAACTGGGAGCTGCAAAATAGAACAGGATAATCCAGAAAGCCCAGTTGGATAGTACAATTGCCAGTCCGCTGAACACAGACCCTTTCTTGCGAGGCGTTTCTTTTGCAAGTTTCTCTATCTTTATATGAGTAGGATTTTCGTGCAGGAACAGCACCAATACCAATGCATAGACAATACCCACAATACCAAACCAATGGAAAGTAAGCTGCCAGGAGAAAGCGGCCGCCACCGTTGCGCCGAAACCTCCGATAGCCTGTCCGGTGTACAGACCGGTCATGTGAATACCGATGGCCAGAGAGCGGGATTTATCCTGATGCCAGTCGGCAATCAGTGAAAGTGCTGAAGGAATATATAGAGCTTCACTCACCCCCATGGTGGCACGCAGCCAGTAAAGTTCATGGAAATCAGTCGCATAACCCATCAAATAAGTCACGGCAGACCATACAAAAAGGCTACCGACGATTAACCATTTACGACTCACCCGATCAGCAATAACACCGGCTACCGGACTCATAAAGCCGTAAATCCACAAAAATACAGCCATCAAAGCTCCAAAAGCCTCAGCCTTATTGAGCTCCACAATGTCCACTTTCATTGCTTCCTGCATAGTAGAAAGCATCTGGCGGTCCATATAGTTGAGAAGTGCCACAACCCACAAAAGACCTACCACCACCCAAGGATAGATTTTCTTGTTTTTCATTTATATTAAATCAATTCGACTGCGCAAATATAGGAACTTAATTTAATAACACAAATAGATTTAATGAAATATTTTACGATATAACGATTATTTTTTAAACAGAAGTAAGAATTAAAACAAGATGTTGTTATTGAAGCCTTCTTTAAGGTAAAGTAAGTATAAATCATTTAAATTTCATGCAGAATAAAAGAGGGAAAGAAGACCGGCACCCTGCAAAACTCCCCTCCATAAAAGTATAAAAAAAATAATTCGGCGAATTATTATATTAATAAATCACCGAACAATTCATAAATTAATTTATTATATCAGGAAAGAGAGTCACTTCTTTGCCAAATCGTCCATTGTCTTACCCTCGTAAGCACAAATCGCCTGTTTATACTCCTCGGCTATCTGCTTCGGCTCTTTGGTTGCAATATCATAACCTACCATCACTGTACGGCACTCACATTTTACCTCCTGCGTATCCGTTGTCACAGCACGTTGCAATAATGTGAAGCTTTTATGCCCTAACTGAACAACAGCTGTCTCTATTACCAAATGGTCTGAAAAGAATACAGGCGCATAGAAGTTGGCATTGATATTTGCTACTACAATGGCCATCTTATTCCAATCCGCACTCCCCAACACATCTTTTATATAAGTTGTCTTTGCCAAATCATATAAAGAAAAATAAACCGAATTGTTCACGTGTCCGAACTGGTCTACGTCACTGAACCGTATTTGTACCGGCATCGTATGCCTGAATTTTATTTCCTCTCCCATAGTTATGCTTATTAATTTCATTCAAATATAATACTTTTCCTAATAAAAGAACACTAAATAAGAGATTATTCTTACTTTTGCGTTCAATTTATTTAAAGTGAAACCATTAACTTAAAGAATAGACATGGATAAGAAGTTTAGCAAATCCACCCTTTGCGTACAAGGAGGATGGCAGCCGAAAAAAGGAGAACCGCGCGTTTTGCCCATTTATCAAAGTACAACTTTCAAGTATGATACCAGCGAACAGATGGCTCGTTTATTCGACCTTGAAGATACGGGCTATTTCTATACCCGCTTGCAAAACCCGACCAATGACGCAGTGGCGGCAAAGATTGCCGCATTGGAAGGCGGTGTGGGCGCCATGCTTACCTCGTCGGGACAGGCTGCTAATTTCTATGCCATTTTCAATATCTGTCAGGCAGGCGACCATTTCGTGTGCTCGTCTACCATCTACGGCGGTACTTTCAACCTCTTCGGAGTCACGTTGAAGAAGCTTGGCATCGAATGCACTTTTGTCAATGCCGACGCGCCCGAAGAAGAAATCGACAAGGCTTTCCGCCCGAACACCAAGGCACTGTTCGGCGAAACCATCTCAAACCCCAGCATCGATGTGCTTGACATTGAGAAGTTTGCACGTATTGCCCACAAGCACGGGGTGCCTCTGATTGTCGACAATACTTTCGCCACTCCCATCAACTGTCGTCCGTTTGAATGGGGAGCCGACATTGTGACTCACTCTACCACCAAATATATGGACGGACATGCCACCAGTGTAGGCGGAGCCATCGTAGACAGCGGCAATTTCGATTGGGAAGCGCATGCCGACAAATTCCCCGGACTGACTCAGCCGGATGAATCTTACCACGGACTGACTTATACCAAAGCATTCGGTAAAATGGCCTATATGACCAAAGCTACCGCGCAACTGATGCGTGACCTCGGTTCCATTCAGTCACCGCAAAATGCGTTCCTGCTGAATCTGGGACTCGAAACACTTCATCTGCGTGTGCCCCGTCACTGTGAAAACGCACAGAAAGTGGCCGAATGGCTGGAAGCCAATCCACAGGTGAAATGGGTAAACTATTGCGGTCTGAAAAGCAGCAAATATTATGAACTGGCACAGAAATATATGCCGAACGGCTCTTGCGGTGTTATCGCTTTCGGACTGAACGGCAGCCGCGAAGAGGCCATCAAGTTTATGGATGCACTGAAACTGGCCTGCATCGTGACTCATGTGGCAGATGCCCGCACATGCGTGCTTCATCCTGCCAGCCATACACACCGCCAGTTAACGGACGAGCAATTGATGGAAGCCGGAGTTGCTCCCGACTTAATCCGCCTGTCGGTAGGTATCGAAGATGCCAACGACATCATCGCCGATCTGGAACAAGCTTTAGAACAGATTAAATAAGATAAGCCATGGCAGTCAAACGGGTTGTTATCATCGGAGCCACTTCGGGCATCGGGCTGGAAGTAGCCAAAGGCTACCTGAAAGCCGGATGGCAGGTAGGCATAGCCGGACGCAGGGAAGAGGAACTGGAAAAACTCCTCCTGACTGCTCCCGGACAGGTGTGCGCCCAAGCCTTGGACGTCACTCACGAAGATGCACCCTATTTGCTGAAACAACTGATAGACGAGTTGGGAGGTATGGATTTATTTTTGCTGAGCTCAGGCATTGGTAAACAAAACCTCTCTCTGACACCCGATATCGAATTACAGACTGCCGCCACCAATGTGGAGGGTTTCATCCGCATGGTGACGGCAGCCTATCATTATTTTGAACAGCAAGGGCACGGACATCTGGCTGTGATAAGTTCCATTGCCGGAACCAAAGGACTGGGTTCGGCTCCCGCCTATTCCGCCACCAAACGTTTTCAGAATACTTACATCGAGGCTCTCGACCAATTGGCGCATATCAACCGCTTGCCCATTGTGTTTACTGATATCCGTCCCGGATTTGTAGCCACCCCGCTACTGAAAGACGACAAATACCCTCTGCTGATGAACGTTTCCAAAGTAGCCGCACACATCATCAGTGCACTCAACAAAAAGAAACGAACCGTCATCATCGACCGGCGCTATCAAGTACTGGTATTCTTCTGGAGACTCATTCCCAAATGGTTATGGGTGCGTCTTCCTGTCCGCAACTAAGAACAACCCATATCCCCCCGATTATTTTTTCCCCATCTGAAAGAAAAAAACACTTTTCTTTGTAACAACATTCTTTCTGCTTCCGTCTATCTAAATGAAAGCGCTTTTAAAAGATTACCTAAAGTATAAACATAAACAAAATAAGACCATGAAAAAGTACATATTGGCATTAGCATTATTATTTATCTGCCACATCGGTTTTGCCCAAAACCTTAATTCCCTCTTCGATGAATTCGGGAAAGAACCCAACGCAGAGTGTATTAATATCTCACCGTTTATGATGACCATCGGAAAGATGTTTATGGGAAATGACAACGATGCGAAGCTTGCCCGGAAATTTAAATCAATAAGAATTCTGGACTTGGAAGCTTGCTCGAAAAATGTACAGGAACGCTTCAACAAAAAGATAAACGCACAGCAAATTGAAGGATACGAGACGCTGGTTCAGGTAAACGATGAAGGTGAGAAGGTGCGCATTCTGGCAAAAAGCAAGAATGACGTGATACGTGAACTGCTCATCGTATGCACCGGAAACGGCGATTGTACATTGGTGCAGCTGAAGGGAAAAGTGAGCAAAAGCAAAATAGCCAAACTATTGGCAAAAGAAATGTAACATGGACGCCGCTAGTTTTAAACAACAATTTCTACCTTGCCATGCCAAACTCTATCGAGTGGCCTTCCGCTTGATGGGCAATGTGCAGGATGCCGAGGACATGGTGCAGGAGGCGTATCTGAAATTGTGGAAAAAGCGCGACGAACTTCCCGAGGTTGCCAGCATTGAGGCTTATTGTGTGACGCTTATCAAAAATTTGTGCTACGATTCCCTCCGTTCCTGCAGACCGGACGAAGACAGCCGACTGCCCGAAGAGCTGAATCTCCCGACAGACAGCAACATGGTGCACGAAATAGAACAAAAAGACGAAGCGAATCAGGTAAAAAAATTAATCGGACAGTTGCCGCGGCAACAGCAACAAATCATCCTGCTGCGTGACGTGAACGACTGCTCTTACGAAGAAATAGAACAAGCCACCGGACTCACGGCCGTCAATATCCGTGTATTGCTGAGCCGTGCCCGCAAAAAGATACGTGAACAATTTAATGAACTTATGAACTATGAAAGTAAATGAAATAGAACAATTACTAGTCCGATATTATGACGGCGAAACGAATGAGGCCGAAGAAAAAGAACTGAAAAAGTTCTTTGCACAAGAGGACATTCCGGCACACCTACTTGCCGAGAAAAAACTCTTCGCGCAGCTCGCCTCCCAACCTGAACCGGAAACGCCCGAAGGTCTGGAAAGTAAATTAAGCGGTCTGATAGACGAATGGGATACGCGCGAACGGCGAACCATGAAGATAAAAAAGCGTACACGCATCATCCGCTTGCAGTGGATGGGCAGCATTGCCGCCAGTCTGCTCCTTCTCTTCTCGGTAGGAATGTATCTGTATAAACCTTACACATCTCCTACCCCGCAAGATACCTGCGCTTCTCCTGCCGAAGCATACGCAGAGGCCCAAAAAGCACTGCTCATGTTTTCGTCTGCGCTCAATAAGGGAGTGCAACAAGTGGAAACGGTACACGAGACCACCGAAAAGATACAAGAGAATGTAAACCAACAATTGAAACGAATTAAAAACTTAAAGTGATGAAACGTACATATATTATTACCCTGTTACTGTCCCTCTGCTCATTATTCACTTATGCACAGGACTCTTTTTTTGACAAGTATGCCGATATGGAAGGTGTTACATCTGTATATATATCCAAAGCGATGCTCAGTCTGATGCCCGATATGAAAGCCGAGGGTGTCAATATCGGAAAAATGGCAAGTAAGTTGGACAATATTCAGATTCTGAGTTGTGAAAAGGCGTCTGTCATTGCGCAGATAAAGAAAGATGTCAGCTATATCAACCCCAAGAACGGTTACGAGGAGCTGATGCGCATCAACGATGAAGGTGAGAAGACTACGATTTTCTTGAAACATGATAAGGAAAAGCAAAAGGAATTCGTATTGCTGAGCGAGGAACAGAATGAGCTTACCATCATCATCATCACCGGAAACTTAACATTGCAAGAAATTCAAAGCATCATCAATAAGAACTGACGATGGAGTACTCAAAAAAGACCTTGAGGTTTTGAAAAAAGACCTTGAGGTTTTTGAAAAAGATGAAAGAGTTTTTTTAAAAGACCCAGGTCTTTTATCAGGGAACTGTTATCACGAAAAGCCTTCCGCCTTTTTCATTATAACGGTTCTTTGTGACAGATTTTATCCATGTAACACGTTTCACATCAATCCATTATAAATCAATATATTATCCTCACAATATGTGTGAAACATGATTTGTATTTATCTCTGTTCAAACACTTTTGCCGGAAGAAAATCCGCAAATATGTACCCAAAAGGTCTCTTAAGACCTTTCCCAAACAATAGGGAAAGTTTTCTCCAATAGTAGTAACAGTCTTCAAGAACAATACCTATTGTTTGGGATATAAGATACCGTCACATTATCTCAGTTCTTATACTTTACCAGCATAACCACCGGATTAGACTCCTCATCCAATCCCGCTGCCACCTCTTTCAGTCGGCCCTTCAATCCATCTTCTTGATAAGCCTCGACAAGCTGACCGGCCGACAATGTCTGAACAGCCGCGATTCCATTATTATTGATTGGATGCAAAAACATATCCACACTGCGTTTCTTTACAAAATCACTATTGAGCACCTTTGCCTCATAAAGCTCATTGGTCTGCTTATCGTACATAAAATCGTTCATAAAGAATCCTCGCCCGGTAGTAAAATCAAACTCTTTCTTTACAGTGTGAAGAAAATAATAACGATCGGTGACAGCCCCCATTGTCAGAAGTATCTCCGGGTCCTTGGTAGGTGCTTTCACAAAGAACGGAACCAGTTTATTCTTTTCGGGCACATAATTATATACTGTGTCCGAAGAACAGTCAACCAGCAGCCATTCTCCCCGATTCGGAATAATCGGACGTACAGAAGTCATCGCCACTCCGTCTCCCTGATGCACACAAGGGGTCTTGATTATATCATAAGGAAGATAAATGTCGCGGGTAACACTTCCATCTTTCTTAGAAATGAGCGAATGATAAGATTTCCCTTCCTCTCTGGACTGCCCGTCCTTATAATAAACAGACGCATCATAACAAATCAGATTGTCTTTGTCATAATTGAGAACATCCATGTATTCGGTATCTTTGGGATGAGCGAAAGAGCGCTTGAAGTTTCCCGACAAATCATACACATAAATCTTCTTCGCTGCAGCGCAGTTGACAAACATTTCATCGTTGTTTTCATCCAGAATAATTCCGTTGATAAAATTATATTCTTCGGCACCTTGTCCCTTCCGGTTTATTTTCCGTATGGCTTTACCGGTTTTTCTGTCATAAACAAAAATGTCGCCATCGTTTGCCCAATTCTTCACCAACAGATACTTGTCACCTATATCCATCACGCTCCCCTGAGTCACAAATTCATCACTTGTCTCCAACGGAATGTATTCCACATCCATAAAATCCTGAAGAACCACTTCCTTCTCAGAATGTTCGGTGGCAATATCCACCGTGACCATCGTTGTCTGCTCTTTTTCCGCTCCGCATCCTGCACACACAGCCACCAAGAGCAGTATCGCAAATAGTTTTTTCTTTTTCATTGTATTATTTGGTTTGATAAATCATTTCTTTCTTTTCTGCGTAGGCAAAGAAAACTCATGTGTCCGGCTCATCGCACCATTGCTCTCCGTGGTATAAACTCTGAACACAGCCTCTCTTGTCTTCAGCCTTCTGCCACCGCGAATCGTTGCCGTATAACGAATCGTATTTCCCACCGGCATATAGGCAATCTGTTGTGCCGGAGAAATAAGAATATGTTTCATGCCGGTCACTTCTTCAATTATGGGAGTAACATTGTAGGCGGGAGTATCACCGTCATTCACCACATCGAATACCAGCTTACTGTCTTCCTCGGCATCAATCGTGTGGTTACGGTTCTCATCGATAAAGCGGAGATTTGTGACATGCAAGCCTGAATAAGCTGGGGCATAATTATCATATTCCTCTTCCGCACCATCGTCCTGTCGGGGCGTAGTCACTGCATTGCCTACAGCAGCTCCGGCTACTGTTCCCGCCAAAGCTCCGAACTGCGAAGCATTGTATCCGCCTGCCCTGTCACCTACAATGGCACCCAGCACACCTCCGATGGCCGCACCTGCCTGCACAGCCGCCGGGTTCCCCTGCATACCATAAGAAGAACATCCCGATAGGATAAGGGTGGAAAGCAATATCAATGCTACTTTTTCCATAAGCTATGTGTTTGTTTACTCTTTTTATTGATAAATATACACCTTTCGGGAGAGAAAACATCCATTTTTCCGTTAAAGTTTCTTATCGCTGCAAGACGACAGACAGATAAGGCTAAATAACATAATTACTAACGAAAAAGGGATATTTTTCTCTATATTTGCCCGCAAGTATTATCAATGAACAAATAAAAATGGAATTAAAGACACAATATCAACAACGAGTTGACGAAACGGAAAGAGAACTTCAAATAGTAAGGAACAAGATTCTGCGCATCAGCAGTCTGCGGGTTGTCCTGTTTTTGGCAGGTATCTTCGGAGTGATATATGGCTATGATGCCGGAGCAGCTGCCTTATGCTTGATCACTGCACTCACCTTCGTACCGTTTCTGATACTGGTGAAGTTTCACAATAGACTCTTCTTCCGAAAAGAATGGCTGGAAACATGTATTCGCGTCAATCAGGACGAGATTTCCGCATTGGATAATAACTATGAGCCGTTTGACGAGGGGACGGAGTTTATTAACGCAGGTCACCGCTATTCCCTAGACCTCGACATCTTCGGACATCATTCACTGTTTCAGGCAATGAACCGCACCTGCACTTCGTTCGGAAAAAACAAATTGGCGGAATGGCTGCAAGAACCTTTGGAAAAGAAAGAGGAAATAAGGGAACGGCAGACAGCAGTCAGCGAACTTGCCGGGTATGATAAGTTCCGCGAATGCTTCCGCATCACCGGCCTGCTTTACAAGGGCGAAGCCGATGACCGAAACGAGATTAAGGAATGGACGGAATCTTCTGCTTATTTCAGCCGAATGTGGTGGAGCCGTCCTATGCTTTGCCTTGTGCCTTCGGCCAATGTCATCCTACTGGCACTGGGAATGACAGGAGTGATTTCAATGAGTTGGTTCGGTCTTGCGTTCGGTACTTTTGTGGTGGCGAGCTTCGGGCTTATCAAACACGTCACAAACCTGCAAGGGATATACGACAAAAAGCTCCGCATCCTTTCCATTTATGCCAAACTCATTGCGCTCATTGACAGGCAAGAGATGAAAGCACCATTGCTCGCCCGCCTCAAAGCAAAGTTCGGCACGGATGGGAAAAGAACTTCCGAAATACTGAAGGAACTGGCTACCGAACTAGACAAACTGGACTTGAGGAACAACCAAATTATGTACGTACTCTTGGAGGGATCTTTGTTTTGGCAACTCCGTCAGGTGATGCGTATCGAAGCGTGGAGAAAAAAATATGGAGAATCTCTTCTTCATTGGCTGGATATGCTCGGCGAAATGGACGCACTCTGTTCGATGGGAACTTTTGCGTTCAATCATCCTGCTTATACTTATCCTGTGATAGCCGACAAACCGTTTGTCTTTTGTGCGCGGGAGATGGGACATCCGTTGATGCCCGTAAGCCAATGTGTGAAAAACGATGCAGAAATTCCTTCGAGACCTTTCTTTGTCATCATTACCGGAGCGAATATGGCCGGGAAAAGTACTTATCTGCGTACCATCGGAGTAAACTATGTACTTGCCTGTATCGGCAGTCCGGTGTGCTGCGACTCGCTCGAAATCTATCCTGCCCGGCTCATAACCAGCTTGAGGACTTCGGATTCGCTCAACGATAACGAATCGTATTTCTTTGCCGAACTGAAACGTTTAAAACAAATCATCGACCGACTGAACTCGGGTGAGGAACTTTTTATCATCTTAGATGAAATCTTGAAAGGTACCAATTCGATGGACAAACAGAAAGGGTCTTTTGCCCTTGTCAAACAGCTGATGACACTGAAAGCAAATGGCATTATCGCTACACACGACCTCTTGCTGGGCAAATTAATCGAATACTTTCCCGATGAAATCCATAATTATTGTTTTGAGGCAGATATTACAAACAATGAGCTGATTTTTTCCTATAAGATGCGTGAGGGCGTTGCCCGCAACATGAATGCATGCTTTTTAATGGAAAAGATGGGGCTGGTCATCAACGACTAACCCCACCCAACAATTTATCACATTAACGTCTTAAGCAAGTAAGGTTCACCTTCACAGGCTTGCTTTACTTTCATAACATAGGGATATTCAGTAAATGTCTCTAAAAAATAAGATGGCATATGAAGATGATAGGGCATGACCATTTCATATGCCATTCTTATTGTCATTTTTCCGTGCTTTCTCACATAATTCTATCCGACAGGACATGACGTTCCGGAAGAAGTCTGATGACCTCTTCTGATTCTGTGAGTAAAATCATA